>Ga0208643_1000011_pt1 | contig 121227 bp, 94 predicted proteins | sample VirMetDEL_Nov_12_FD_184516 | JGI IMG/M metagenome (GOLD analysis project Ga0208643, IMG submission 184516) | Aqueous microbial communities from the Delaware River and Bay under freshwater to marine salinity gradient to study organic matter... | ecosystem: Environmental > Aquatic > Marine >...
AACTCTAAATCGCGAGTAGCTGCGCCTGCTTGCAGTGCCACGTCTAAGCCGTCACCGGTTGCACCTGGGTGGTTAGTGGCTTTAAAGCCTTTTAACTTAGGATCGTACTTAGCAACGCGGTCGTTGTTTTTCGCAAAACCACCGGCAGCAATAACCACAGCATCGGCTTTAATAATGTAATAACCAGTGTATTCGCCTTTAACGAGTACGCCAGTCACATTGCCTTTCGCATCTTCAAGAATACGGACAACACGGCTGTTTAAGCGGATGTCAGTACCACGTTTTACTGCGTTGTCCCACAGTACTTGCGCTACGTGTGCACCTACACCAGCGCCACCGGTTGGGCGGTGACTACGGTTAACACTTGCACCCCCCATACGGCCCACGTCAGTCATGTCGGCACCCATAGAGGTTAACCAATCGATAGAGTCAGATGAGTTATTTGCAAGCACTTTCACTAATTCAGGATCGTTAATGTTACGGCCACCTTTCATGGTGTCGTCGATCATGATTTGTTTCTTATCTTCAATACCTAACTTAGTTTGCGCCTTCGTTTCGGCAGCGTTCATACCGCCAGCGGCCAACTTAGTGTTACCACCTGGGACAGGTTCTTTTTCGAGCAGAATCACTTTCGCGCCAGCATCACGGGCAGAGACGGCAGCAGCAAGGCCTGCACCACCTGAACCGATAACAACCACATCAGTGGTTTCTTTTACGCCAGCAGCAATGGCTTTATCCTGTGCCGCTTTGTCTGCATCAACAGGAACAAACTTACGTTCCCATTTACCGCCGTAAGGCATATCGAAGCCGAAGCTGTGGCAAGCATCGCAATAAGCGACTGATTTCTCATGGCCTTTATGGCAGCTTGTACAAGCAATTTCGCCAATCAAGTGAGATTTATGGGGTGAAACTTTGTCTTTAGGTGCGGCGGCGGCCAGTTCTTTTAAATCGCCGTGGCAGCTAACGCATTGGGCATTTTCATGGCTAAGGTTGTCATCGCTGACGCCACCTTTGTCTGAGACGTGGCAGCTGTCGCAGCTACCCATTTCACCGTGAAAATCGGCTAGCACTTCTGGTGCAGCATAGGCAGTTCCTGCCATTGCGCCAGAGATCAGCATGGCTAGTGCTGTTTTTTGAATCTTTCTTGTGAACATGATAGTTCCTCCGCCGTACATTCATCTACTTAATAAGGGTTATTCATCGTGGCGTGATATTTATTTTTTACGTCATTCACGCACTGTTAGAGCATTCTCCAGTTGCAAATTTATCACTATCTAAAGAGGTATATGTGTGCCCAAGTCACATAACCTTTGTTACAGCGGAAATAACATATTTAAAATGTGCAATAGAGCGGGAAATATTAATGAAGGTGAGGCTAATCACCGATTGAATACGGTATAACTTGCGCGGGTTAACATGTTGAATGGATTGGTTTTAACTTTTCAAAATAAAAATGATAATAATTATTGGTTTTGTGATGTGATTTATCTATTTGTATTTAATAGATATTATTATGTGACTTAGCACTTTGAGTATGTCACTTAATTATTTTTGAGTATTCTATAAATAATGTTATTTATCCAGCCTTTATTGTATAGAATTGCATTATTAGTTTAACCAGATGTTACGCAGTTGATTATTAAGGGGATGTAATGCGCAAACAAGGCATATCAGAAAAACGTTTTTGGGTTCAACGTTTGAGTAAAACCAGTTTAAGGGCATTGCATATTTTAGGGATCGTCGGTGTCGGTGGTGGCATTTTATTAAGCGTAGATAAAACGCAATGGCTGAATTATTGGTATCTCGCTATGACGACGGGCTGCATATTAATGTTGTGGGAAATTGTGCGTGATTGGCGTTGGTTAATTCAGCTTAAGGGTGTGTTAACCTTAGTAAAAGTAGGCTTACTTGGTTTGTTTGTCCCTTTGGCTAATTTCAAGCCTGAGCTGTTAATCGCGATCCTCTTTTTGTCCGTGATTGTGTCCCATGGTCCAGCAGGGCTCAGGCATTATTCTATTGTGCATCGTCGGCAAATCGACTCGAAAAAAGAAATTAAGGGCTAATTGCAATGTCTGTAATCCATGCGCCAATCGTGACTCCCGCAACCTTAATCACTGAGTTTACTTGGCCTGTTTCTCGCTTTGATGGACTTAAAGTACTCGATCTTGCCTGCGGCTCTGGACGTAATGGTTTGTGGTTTCTAGCGCAAGGTGCAGAAGTGACGTTTATCGACAGGGATTTGTCTGCCATGTCGCACATTGAGTATGTGAACGCCCGCAAATATCAATGGGATTTAGAAGCCGAGGCTGCGCCATCGCTACCGATTGAAGAGTACGACATAGTGTTAGTATTCAATTATCTGCATCGGCCATTATTGCCGCAAATTGCCAATGCGGTTAAGGCTACAGGCCTTATCGTCTATGAAACCTTTACCATACAACAGGCTGAGAGTGGGCGGCCGCGTAACCCCAATTTCTTGCTGACTGAAAATGAACTCAAATCAGCATTTGCTAACTGGCAACCTTTACATTACTTTGAAGGTCGATTAAGTGATCCGCAGTCCACACATAGCAGTTATAAAGCACAGTTGATTGCACGAAAACCTAAAACGTAAGTTTACCGATTGAGACTCAAGAGGTCGTAGGATGTTTCCCTATCCAGAGCAATATCGCATTGCAACACCGCCGCTTACGACCGCAGTCATGGTGGCTTGGGCTTTATTCAGTCATAGCCTGTTTTCCGATGCCAGCCCTGTCGCTCTGTATCCGCTGTTAGTCTTGTTCCCTTTGGTGATTGGATTGCACTTGTATTTGATTTGGTTAGCAAAAGGAATGGGGCGACTCGATCAGTTTTTCTATGCCTTAGTGCATATCCCGCTAGCGTTCGTGGTGTGGACATTTACGATTATGCATGTGAATGGCAACGCTTTTTCTTAAATTCGCCTGACGTTTCCGTTACAGAAAATAAAAAGCGCCTTGATAATCAGAGGCGCTTTTTTAAATGCTGTATTGCTAACAATTAGGCCGTAGTGTTGATGTTGTGGCCTGCGTTACCTACAGGTTTTGGCGCCGCAGCTGCAATTAAATCTACCGCGATTTGACCTTCGGCTTTTTGCTGCTCTTTGGCTAACTGAGCAACCTTAACGCCAATTGCACCATTTTCTAGATTAGGTGCGATAGCTTGGGTATTCAGTGAAATAGACATAACTAACCTCGATTGTAAGCTGGATCCCTTTATCGGCAAACCCAAGGTTAACTTTAGCCGTTAGCCATGAATTTGCCAATCATCCATTATTTTGTTAATTATTTAGTCGATTGTTTCGTCAATTACTTGGCCTTGGCCGAAAACAGTTTGCGGCCGATGACAATAATGGCTGTGATCCCTAGTGAGCCTAAGATTAACCCCAGTGCCAGCGCCACATTTTGAAGTGCGGTAGGGTCGATAACCAGCGCGATACCCATACCCAACATCATCACACCTGACATGAGTTTTAGGGCTTGGCCTTCTTTTTCAGTCAGTTTACGTTTACCTAAGGTCGCGCTGAAGACGATAACGATAATCGCCAGCGGGATCACGTAAACAATGTTATATAAAACCAGATACATATAGCGTTCAATGTCTGGCAGATTGTGCATAGAAAGCACGCTGGTGTAAATCATCGGGAAGCCCGCGGTGCAGAGCAGTTCATAGGCGTTGGCGAGAACGGCTAGTACGGTAGAGCCAATAAGTAAGGCACCTAAGCTACTTGAGTTAGACAGTTTCCCCATGCGCTTTATCAAACTCGTCCGATTTTCCGCCGACATCGACAGTGTCACTTCCCCCTTAGTAAAGAAGTAATCTTTTATGTTGATGACTCCAGCGATTAAGGCTAAACAACCCGCCGCTAAGATGATCATGCCGCCATCACTGCCTGCGCCCAACAGCTGAAAGATGTTCAGCCATGCGGTCATAAACAAGAAATAGATAAAGCCTGAGAAGAACACGAAAATCCCGCCGACGAGTAACATGCGGCTGCGACTCTTGGCATTAACCATGATCGACAATAAAAACAGTAAAACGAAGAAGGCGCAGGGGTTAAAGGCATCCACGCCTGCGAGCACTAAGGTGAGCAGCGGCAAAGACATTGTCTCGGGAGTCACTACGCCCACTAAAGGTAATTCAACGGGTTGAACTTCTGGCTCTGCAACGGACTCCTTTAAGTTGGTGGCATCACAGGTGCCTTCGCCAGTATCTGTGCCACAAGTGCCAAAGAGCGGTGCATTGGTTTCTGTACTCGCGCTCGTACTGACAACGCCATTGGTGGGCATGTCCGCTTTGCTGAGTTGACCGCCAAGGGATAAATAGCAATTTTTCAGTCGATTGACGAGAAACTCGCCGGTGACTGCTTCGCTCGAATAGCCCACCACGGCTTTTTCGCAGCTGGCCATATAGGGCACAGAACGCGCCTCTGTCGTGGTTTTTGCGGCGATAGTTTGCCAAATATCCTGTACGCCTGGAGCTGACACCATATGGGATTCGAGTTCTATCCAAGGATATTTTTGCGGTAATGAATCAATAAAAGGATGGGCCTCTGCACAATGTGGGCAGGTTTTGGACCAGAAGAAATACAGTTTAATTTTGAGTTCACCCTGAGCATTCACATAATGCCAAGTTTGATCCGCTGAGCTTGCTGGCGCTGTTTCGGCCCAGCTCGGGATGGAAAAGGCAAAGAGGAATAATAGGGAGCAAAACAGCGAGATTTTAGATAGATATTTTGTCATAGCGCCTCCCACTGAGAGTGGGTTTAAGTATCGTCAAACGGTTCGATTAACTCTTACTCTACTTAAATCAATCATTTTGATTAAATTAGATATTAAGAAGTGTTAGTTAACTCGCGAATAACCATTTTTTGGGAACTGAAACCAGTTTATCTCCCTGTTAAATGGTGTGATGCACACCACTCTCAGCTTGAGTCGTTAATGGCTAATAAGAATAGAGCACCCGAGGGTGCTCTATTTCTGACGTTATCAACAAGTGTCTATGATGGATTATGCTTAACCTAACGCTACGCCATTTACGCTCAGTTTCACGTCGATATTATTACGTGTAGCGTTCGAGTATGGACAAACTTGATGCGCGTGACGCACTAGCGCTTCTGCGGCTTCTTGCGGTAAATCTAAGCTGACTTCTAAGGCAACCGCTAATGCAAAACCGCCGGCATCATTGGCACCTATGCCAACAACCGCACTGACTGGCGCTTGTGTAATATCCACTTTGCCGATTTTAGCGACATGCAAAACGGCGTTTGAGAAACAAGCTGCATAACCCGCGGCAAACAGTTGTTCTGGGTTAGTGGCAAGTCCGCTACCGCCCATGGCTTTTGGATAGGCTAACGCCACATCCAGTAAACCATCATCAGTGCTCACTTGACCTTGACGACCCGCTTTTGCTGTGGCGCGTGTTTCATAAAGTGTTTTCATAATATTGACCTTCTAAGATTAAGGATTAAGTAAATCGATTTGAATTGCGTGCAATTCAATTGTGATAAACTATAATTCGATCTTTGGTGTGAATGCAAGTATATTGTGCGCAATATATTTAATTTATCGGATCTTCCTATGGCAACAACTCAACCCAATACCCGACTAACGTCTGCCGAACAGGCCGAAAATGCTAGCGCTGATAATGCCTTATGTCTTGAAAATCAAGTGTGCTTCTCACTTTACAGCGCCGCGAATGCTATGGTGCGAGCCTATCGCCCATTGTTGGATAAATTGGATCTCACCTATCCGCAATACTTGGTCATGCTAGTGTTATGGGAAGAGCAGGGGATTAGTGTCAAAACCTTAGGGGATAAACTCTTCCTCGATTCAGGCACGTTAACGCCATTGCTAAAGCGGCTAGAATCTAAAGGATTAGTGACTCGCGGTCGTAGCGAACAGGATGAGCGCGTGAGAGTGCTCGCCTTAACGCCAGCAGGGCTTGCCCTTAAAGCGCAGGCCAGTGAAATCCCCCATTTAATGCGTTGCAAAGTCGGCGGTGAGGCGAGCGAGTTAAAAGCCTTAAAGGCCATGTGCGATCAAGCACTTAAACAATTACATGCCAGTATTGATTAAACTCTTATCGTCGAGATTTGATCTAAGACTAACTTATTGACATATTAACGCTTATTAGCCGTTCGACTGAGCTTGATTGAATGTTTGAGGCTCAGTAGGTCGGTCGTCTATGGAAGGTTAGCGAGAGTGAGTTATGGCCAGTTTCGATATAGCCATTATTGGCGGTGGGATCAGCGGTGTCGGCATTGCCCAATATGCGGCAGCGGCGGGCTATTCCACCTTGCTGATTGAAAAGGGGGAAATTGGCGGCCAAACCTCGGCTAATTCCAGCAAGCTTATCCACGGCGGCTTGCGTTATTTAGAAACCGGGCAAATCAATTTAGTCCGCAAGTCCTTGCTTGAACGGCGCCATTTACTCAATCTTGCGCCCACTCTGGTTAAAGCTGTGCCTTTTTATATTCCCGTGTACGACAACAGCCAGCGCAGTCCTTGGACTATACGCGCAGGCTTAAGCATGTATGCACTGCTGAGTGAGTTTGATCCCTTGGGTCAGTTTGTATCTGTGCCTGCTGTGCATTGGCATCGTTTCAAAGGATTAAAACTCACGGGATTAAAAGCGGTATTTCAGTATTGGGATGCGCAGACCGATGACAAATTACTCACTCAAGCGGTGGCGCGCAGCGCGCAGGCACTGGGCGCCGAAGTTTATGCCGAGGCTGAATTTCTTGAGCTGGTACATAGGCGCGAGGCTTGTGAGCTGAGTTTTAGCCACAGGGGCGAAATCCTTAAAGCCGAGGCGAAGCTTGTGATTAATGCTGCAGGTCCTTGGGTGAATGCGGTTTTAAGCAAAGTCTTGCCCCCACTTGCGGGTGTTGAACTCGATTGGGTGCAAGGCGCCCATGTGCTACTGGATATTCCTGCGCCCGATGGCATCTTGTATTTAGAGTCTTGCTTCGATAAGCGGGTCATATTTGTGATGCCTTGGTATGGGCAAACTTTGGTTGGCACCACAGAAACTGAACTGGCGTCTTTAGATAAACCACCCCAAGCGACCGAATCTGAAATTAATTATCTGCTTGGAATTTATAAGCATTACTTCCCGCTAACGCCGGAGATTGATGAGCTTAAGACAAAGATAACCCAGACCTTCTGCGGCATTCGGGTTTTACCTAAGCAAAATAGCCAAGCCTTTGAGCGGCCGCGGGATACTTTGATGAAAACATCAATTTCCCATCCGCGCATCCTCAGTTTATACGGCGGTAAGTTAACGACGTTTCGCAGCACCTCGGCAGAAGTACTTGAATGGATTGAAAAGGCCCTTGGTAAGCGCGAGGCGATTGCCGATGTTGATAAACTCAGCTTGTCTTGAATAAACCTAAACTTGCGCCCTTGGTACTGGTTGAGTGTGTTTCGAGATGATTTTTACCCGTAAAACCGCTACAGTGTGGCGCTTTTTTACTGAATCTAGGATCTGTCGTGAGTGCTGCTATTGTGAATGCCGTTAAGCAATGTGGTTATTTTAATCAAGGTCAGTGCCTTTCTTGCCGGCATATTCAGCAGCCTCTAGCGCAGCAAGTAGCGGTTAAAACCCAAACGTTACTGCAATTACTCGCGCCTTTTATTCCCGCAAATTCGGCAGAACTTTTTCTGCCTCCCATTACTGGCGATGACAGCGGCTTTCGTAATAAAGCCAAAATGGTGGTGCTCGGTGCCGCCCATGAACCCGTGTTGGGGATTGTAAGCCCAAGTGGTGAGGCGGTGGATCTTTGTGACTGCCTGTTGTATCCCGCTGATATGCAAGCCTTGCTACACCGTTTAACCCGCTTTGTGCAGCAGGCGGGCCTTCCTCCCTATCGGGTTGATAAAGCCAAGGGCGAGCTTAAGTTTATTTTGCTAACCCGCAGCCAAGTACGCGGCGAATATCTACTGCGTTTTGTGCTGCGATCACACAATGGCATCGAACGCATCGAACGCGAATTACCTGCATTATTGGCGGAATATCCGCAAATAAAAGTCGTGTCAGTCAATATCCAACCAGTTCATATGGCAATCCTTGAGGGCGATGAGGAGATTTTCTTAACAGAAAATACCCGTCTTGAAGAGCGTTTTAATCATGTGCCTTTGTTCATTCGGCCTAAGAGTTTTTTCCAGACCAATCCGCAGGTTGCGGCTCAGTTATATCAAACCGCCCGTGAGTGGGTTGCCGAGTTTTCTCCTCGCTCGTTATGGGATCTGTTTTGTGGCGTCGGCGGTTTCGGACTGCACTGCGCATCCAATGACATTACACTCACAGGGATTGAAATTGAAGCCGAGGCGATTGCCTGCGCGCAAATGTCTGCGCAAATGATGGGGCTTGAGAATGTGAGCTTTATGGCGCTCGATTCCACCGACTTTGCTAAGGGTAAAAGCGCTGCCGATAAGCCGGATTTGATTATAGTTAATCCGCCGAGGCGCGGTATTGGCGAGGCTTTATGTCAGTCATTAAGCGAGTTTGCCCCTAAGGCGATTCTCTATTCCAGCTGTAATCCCAAAACCTTAGCGAAAGATCTCGAGCATATTCAAGGTTATCACTTAACCAAGGTGCAGCTATTTGATTTATTTCCCCATACGGATCATTTTGAAGTCTTAGCTATGTTGGTGAAGGATTAGTTTTTTAGCCCATCAATTTATCACTAAGCATTTGTGTTCACTCGTTTTACGACTCTTGAAGTCCGCTCAAAAAATCTTAAGGGCTCTGCAGTGTGGAGCCCTTGTTATGCTTTTATCTGCGTTGCTCGCGTGAAACTTCATCATAATGTCTTTTTAGTGGCATAATCTTCAGCACTTTATGTATTGATGGGCGGCGATTTATGCTACAGATTTTCCTACGCTTTTTTACCTTAGGCTTGATGAGTTTTGGCGGACCTGCGGCGCACATTGGTTATTTTCGTCAGACCTTTGTTAATGAACTCGGTTGGCTGGATGATAAGCGTTACGCCAGTCTCGTCGCCTTAAGCCAATTTATGCCGGGGCCAGGGTCGAGCCAAGTGGGCTTTGCCATTGGTTATCAAAGAGGCGGGCTGGTGGGTGCGCTTGCAGCCTTTGCTGGTTTTACGCTACCTTCCTTTATTTTGATGTACTTACTGGCGGTAACAACGTCGGCGTGGCTCGCTAATCATTATGTTCAAGGGATGATTGATGGGCTTAAGTTAATGGCCGTCGTTGTGGTTGCCGATGCCGTTCTTGCCATGTTTAAACAATTCTGCCAACGCAAATCCGCCCGTTTGCTGATGCTAGTCAGTGCTGCGGCGATTTTGATTGCGCCATTTATGTGGACGCAAATCCTCCTGTTACTCGGCGCTGCGACTATCGGTATTTATAAATTGAGTGCGACGCAAGATGACACTGCGCCGCTTGCACCGATTCGCTTGAATTATCTCTATTTACTGCTTTTTTTCGTGTTACTCATCGGCAGTTTTTTTATGGTGGATTTCGGACCAGAGGCTTGGATCTTCAGCGAGTTTTACCGCGTAGGGAGTTTAGTGTTCGGTGGCGGTCATGTTGTGCTACCTCTGCTAGAAACAGCAGTGGGCGATACCATAGGCGGCGATCGTTTTCTGACGGGTTATGCCTTTGCCCAAGCTGTGCCTGGGCCTATGTTCACATTCGCGACCTTTTTAGGCGCCGAAGTCATGCTAGATAAACCTTTCATGGGGGCTTGCATCGCGACTGCGGCCATTTTTTTACCCGGATTTCTCCTTATGCTGGTGGGGTTGCAAAGTTGGCATGCGATTGCCGCAAGACCAAAAATTGCTGGCGCGATAGCGGGAGTGAATGCCTGTGTTGTTGGCTTACTCGCCGCAGCACTTTATCAACCCGTGTTTTCTCAGGCGGTATTCTCAGGTAAAGATATGGCCTTGGTATTGCTCGGTTTTGGTGCATTAAAGTTATTTAAACCACCCATGCTACAACTGGTATTAGGCTTTAGTGTATGTGGTGTGCTGCTTAATATGCTTTGAACTGAGTCGTTATTAATCGAATGTTTATTGAGCAAGATTAAGATTTTGTTACTTTAAGCGCATAGAAATACAACAATCTTAGCTATACTCCGAAGATACAAGTTGTAATCCTTTGGAGCATTCAAGTATGTCTAAGTTGAGTTTGCGCAATAAATTATTATTGCTATCGCTGTTTCCTTTGATCCTCGCATTATTGGTGTTGATGTCGGTTTCTTATTATGTTGAGCAAGATGCGCTTGCCGCTGAGGTGGTTACCTTTAGATCTAAGCTCGTCGGTGAACGTAAACAACAAATTAAAGAAGCCACCGAAATTGCCGCTGGTATAGTGAATTACCAATTATCGTTAAAAGAACAAGGGAATGTGAATCAAGCGCTAAGAGACATACGTTTTGGCAGTGCGGGTTATTTCTTCATGTATGACTCTCAAGGGAAAAATATTTTTCATGCCCTCATACCGAGTTTAGAAGGGCAAAATAAGATTGATATGACAGATCCCCGCGGCACTAAAATTATCGTCGGCCTGCTCGACGCCGCTAAACATGGCGATGGTAGTTTCTCCTACTACTATCAAAAACCTAATACCAATGAGCAGATTGAGAAGATCAGCTACGCCATGATGATCCCGGGCACAGACTGGATGTTAGGTACGGGCGCCTATATTGATGATATCGATGCCGTTGTTGAGGAATATCGCGCCACGGTGACAGAACAAATGGCAGATAAATCCTTCGCCATTTTACTGATAGCACTGTTCCTTACGGGTATTACTGGCTTTATCATCATGATCGCCGCCCACCGTATGGTTGTGCCAATCAAGAATATGGCCGATAACTTGAATGATATCGCTAAGGGTGAAGGGGATTTAACCAAACGACTCGCCGTAAAAGGGGAGGACGAAATCGCTCAACTTGGACGTTCATTTAACCTCTTTGTCGATAAGCTACAAAATATCATCGGCGATGTGGCGACGGCGACCGCTAAAGTGAAAACTGCGGCCAATGCGATTCATGCGCAAACTAAAGTTATGTCGAGTCAGTTAGTCAGTCACAACAATGAAACTGACCAAGTGGTGACAGCGATTACTGAGATGTCGTCCACCGCTAATGAAGTGGCTAAAAATACCACTCAAGTGGCTGAGGCCACCCACGCAGCTACTGGCGATGTGGCGAATGCCCAGCGCTGTGTTGATGCCTCCTTGGAAGAAATTGCCTCTTTAATGTCGCAAATCAACAATGCGGCAGGTAGTATCAAATCACTCAGCGAGCAATCACAGAAGATCAACAGCGTACTGTCTGTGATTGGCGGTATTGCTGAGCAGACTAACCTATTGGCATTAAACGCCGCCATCGAAGCCGCCCGTGCTGGTGAACAGGGCCGAGGTTTTGCTGTGGTCGCCGACGAGGTACGTAATTTAGCCAGTCGAACTCAAGCCAGTACCTTAGAAATCAATGAGATGTTATCGGCATTACATAAGCTAGTGACCCAAGCCGTGAAAGCCATGGAAGAGAGTCAACAAAGCTGCGTGCGTTCGGTGGATTCTTCTCGCACGATTTCCGACAGTTTAGGTTCAGTGACTTCGGCTGTGACTGCGATTAACGACATGAGTACCCAAATTGCAGCTGCGGCGACAGAGCAAAGCTCAGTAACCGAAGAAATTAACCGTAACGTGTATGCCATCCAAGAGATTGTGAATGAGCTACTGCATTCCAGCGAAGATGCGGCTAGGATCAGTATGACAGTCTCGGAAGAAGGCATTAACTTGGGCAAGTTAGTGGGCCAGTTTAAGATTTAATTGCCTCAATCTTGAATAAAAACGGGAGACTTAAGGTCTCCCGTTTTATTTTGCTCATATATTTTTTTAAAGCGTTAACCGTTAATTCAGCTTAGTGAATTCATCCAAGCTCATTCACTTTAGACAATTCAAGTAAGTCAATTCACTCTAGTCAATGTACGTCACCTTAATCCATCTTCTCGGCAAGCTGTTCTACCCTCACAGAGCAGACCTTATATTCTGGGATAAAGGCCACAGGATCGAGCGCATTGATGGTGAGTTTGTTCGCCGCCGCTTCAACAAAATGGAAGGGTAGGAATAGTACGCCAGCTTGGGCTCTTTTCGTCACAAAGGCGTCGATTTCAATTTCACCGCGACGGGTAGTGAGTTTGATTTTATCGCCATTGCCTATGCCGAGTTGCTCGGCGTCATAGACTGAAATCATTACCTTAGGCGAGCCGAGTAAGTCGAGTCCGGCCGTTTTACGGGTTAAGGTGCCTGTGTGGAACTGTTCCAGTAAACGTCCGGTCGAGAGGGTGAGCGGGTACTCACTGCAGGGCATTTCTGCGGGTAAGCGATAACTCACTGGCGTGAACTTACCTAAGCCGCGGGTGAATTGATTTTGGTGCATAATGGGAGTACCAGGATGGGTTGCATCTGGACATGGCCATTGAATACCTTGGGGGATTTTACCGTCAACTCCAGTGCTTAATCGTTGCCAAGTAATGCCGCGATATTGTGGTGTTAGCTCATTGATCTCCTGCCAAATCGCTTCTTCATTGGGGTAATCCCAAGCGGCACCCATCGCATTGGCAATGGCTTGGACAATTTGCCAATCGGGCAGGGCTTCGCCTGGCGGTAACAGAGCTTGTTCGAGTCGCTGCACTCGTCGTTCAGTATTGGTGAAATGGCCACGTTTTTCGACAAAGGCGGCGGCGGGCAGAACCACATCGGCAAGCTCGGCAGTTTCGGTGAGGAAGATGTCCTGCACCACTAAAAAGTCGATTGCATTAAGCGCCCTAAGCACGTGGGCTTGGTCAGGATCGCTCAATACGGGGTTTTCGCCCATCACATACAAAGCCTTGATTTTCCCTTTGGAAATATCATGCATCATGTGGGTTGCGGTTACGCCAATCTCCGCCGATAACGGCGTTTGCCAATGTGCTTCGAAACGCATTCTGGCATGAATGTCAGTGACTTTTTGGTAACCACTAAAGAAGTTGGGCAGAGCGCCCATGTCGCAGGCACCTTGCACATTACTCTGCCCTCGAAGTGGGTTAATTCCCGCACCTTCAACTCCAATATTGCCGCATAGAAGTTGTAGATTAGATATGGCGGTGACATTGTCGTGTCCCGTCGTGTGCTGGGTAATGCCCATGGCATAGTAGACTGCGGTTTTCTCAGCCGTGCCTATGGTGCGGGCAATGCTGGCGATATCTTCGGCTTTAACGCCGGTTATCAAGGCGGCATTTTCTAGGCTGTAATCTGCTTTTTCCAGTTCAGCATAGAGGGCATCCACACCTTCGGTGCGTTCAGCGATATAACGTTTATCCTGCCAGCCGTTGCGGATGATTTCCGCCATAATCGCATTGAGTAGCATGACGTCAGTGCCGGGTCTGTGGGCGACATAAAGCTGTGCACTGTCGGCAATCGCGACACGTTTAGGATCGGCCACCATTAATTTTGCACCATGCAAAGCCACGGCTTGTTTGATTTTCGAGGCGATGATCGGGTGAGCACTGCTGGTGTCTGAGCCTATGATAAAAATCACATCCGATGCTTGAATGCTCGGAATGTCATTGGTCATGGCGCCACTGCCGATACTTTGCTGTAGCCCAGTGACTGTGGATGAATGACACAGGCGGGCGCAATGGTCGATGTTATTGGTGCCGAGTATGCTTCTGACAAATTTTTGCAGCAGGAAGTTTTCTTCATTGGTGGCTTTTGCCGAGGCTAAGCTTGCCAGTGCATTACTGCCATATTGCTGTTTTATTTGCTGTAAATGTTCGGCCACATAGGCGATGGCTTCAGGCCAACTACTTGGCGTGAGTTGGCCATTTATACGAATGAGTGGCGTGGTGAGGCGTTTTTCACTGTGAATAAAATCGAAACCAAATCGCCCTTTGACGCAGAGCATGCCTTGGTTAACCACAGACTCTTTATTGCCCTCGATATGACGGATCTGATTAGTGCTGGTATCGATTTTAAGGTCAAGCCGACAGCCTACGCCACAATAGGTACAAATAGTTGAGGCGGTTTTGAGTGGTGTTTCATCGCCTTGGCGTTTATCCCGCGCATCGACGAGTGCGCCTGTTGGGCAAACCTGTACACAGTTGCCGCATTGCACGCATTTACTGTCTGCCATGCTAGCGCTAAAGCCGACTCTCGGTGCGCGGCGTTCGATGGTTTCGCTTAGGTCTTGCGGCAGTGCTTGATAGGAATCATGGGTAAATTGAATAGCACAATGGCCACTTTGTAGCTGGCAAATATCGACGCACTTACCGCAGCTAATGCAGCGGTTTGCATCAAATTGAATGAACGGACTCGATTTATCGACCGAAAACTTACGCGCGCTTTGAGTGTTGAGTGACTTAGGTTCGACATGGTAGTCGGTCGCATAGTCCCTTAATTTACAATCAGTATTGGCTTGGCAGGCGCATTCAAGGCATCGCGCGGCCTCTTGCATGGCGGCATCGGGAGCAAAACCTAGCTCGACTTCGCCATAGTTGAGTAGACGCTGCACCGCACTCAGCTCGGGCATGGTTAAACGGGCTTTACGCGGTACGGCGGGATAAAGAACGGTTGCGGGCAAGTCTTGTGTCACCGCTTTGCTGATGACTTTTGATGAATTAAATTCAGTGGCATGCAACTCACAGCTTAGACCTTGTTTGAGTAATTTATTTATGGCGATGGCGGCTTTATGGCCATCACCTATGGCGGCAACTGCGGTGGCAGGACCACGGCGCACATCGCCCACCACAAAGAGCTTTTCAACCCCGGACGACATAGTGTGCTCGCAGCCAATGAAGGTATTCCAGCGGCTGAGGGCAAGTGTGCCTTGGCTTAAAGGACTCGCGGGATCTTGCATAAAACTCATGTCGGGAGTTTGCGATACTGCGGCTATCACAGTATCAAAATCTTGGATAAAGGTTTCACCGGTATCAACGGGAGCGCGTCTGCCCGAGGCATCGGCTTCGCCGAGCGCCATTTTGGCAAAGGTGACGGCGTGGACTCTGCCTTGCGTATCGCTATGGTTTTCAAGCGGGTTGGTTAAAAAATGAAACTTCACCCCTTCGACTTCGGCCTCATGTACCTCGTAAGCTTCGGCGGGCATTTCGGCGCGGGTGCGACGGTAAATTAAGGTGACATCGCAACCTTCACGCACCGCAGTGCGGGCGCAATCGATAGCGGTATTGCCGCCACCAATGACGGCGACTTTTTTGCCCAGTACGAGTGTCTGGTCGAGGCAATGATCTTTCAAGTAATCAACGCCTAAATAACAACCTTTGAGCGTGCTGCCGGGGTAATCCATAGGCACGGCTTTTTGGGCGCCGATCGCAAGGCAGACGGCATCGAAATCTTCAACTAATTGATTTAAATGCACCTCATGGCCGAGGCGCATTTCTGTGTGTATGGTTAAGCCGTTATGGCATAAGAGTTCGATTTCTTTATCGAGTATCGCCTTAGGTAAACGATACTCAGGAATGCCATAGCGCAGCCAGCCACCTGCCTGTGCCATAGCTTCGAATATCTCAACGCTATGGCCTTGGTTTGATAAGTAATATCCTGCACTTAATCCTGCTGGGCCCGCCCCAATAATCGCGACTTTTTTGCCCGTGTCGGCTTGGCGTGGCGGCACATAACTCGTGCCGCCCTTTTCGCCATCGGCTAAATCAAGATCGGCGGCGTGGCGTTTTAATTGACGTATGGCAATGGGCTCATCGACTAGCCCACGTCGACATTGCGCCTCACAAAAAGCAGGGCAGACACGGCCAATAGATAGCGGCAGTGGCAAGGTTTGTTTAATGACTTTAACGGCTTCAGTATGGTTGCCTTGGGCGATGTGATACAGGTAACTCTGCACATCGACGCCCGCAGGGCATGCTTGTTGGCAGGGGGCTTCGCAATCGGCAAAATGATCGCTCAAGATTTCAGTTAGCGCTTGTTTGCGTTTTTGACTTAATAATTCAGACTGAGTTATGACTCGCATGCCGACTGTGGCGGACGTTTCACAGGCGCGTACGCAGCGCAAACTGGCGTCGGAATTCTCAATCTGGACGACACACAAATTGCAGGCTTGCTTGTCTGCATGCTCGTGAACGCCTAATTGCTGCGAGGCTGCGCTGGGATCACATAAGCTGGGTATGGCTATGCCAGCAGCATGCGCCGCTTGCAGTAGGGTATCGGTCGGGTTAACCGACAACACTTGGTCATCAATTCGAAGTTCTATCATCCCATGGCCTTTTTATATGTAGGGTGCTTAGCTGCTATAGCGCGGGGCTGCAGGCTTAGGTTGACTCGAGTATACCTAGACAGCTTTAGAAGACGCTTATGGGCGAGGGAAGTTTGCAGCAGAATTGCAGTTTGAATCACAAACCTTGCGTAGACTGTGCGCTGGTGAATGTTTGTTCGAATTGCGCTGTGATTAGGTTGGCGGTATTTGGGCTTTTTAGCGGCAATTACATTGATATTACTAATGTTTTCTTGGCAGGTCAGTGGTGTTTTGGGTCGAGTTTGGTCTACTGAATCAATTAGCTTGGCTAAATTTAAGTAAGATCACAGTCTTAGCTCTGCGCTTTTTGTTAGTCTCGGCTGTGGCAATGTGGTCTTTTAGGCTGGAAAATAATCCTTGTTATCCCATTTAATGAACAGTGCCCCCCTAGGTTTACCAGCCTGGTTAGGTTAAAATGCGCGGTTGCAAATACTGTTAATCATCGCCTCTTTTAGTGGAAGATCAATTAAAGCGGCCAAATAAAGAAAGTTGAAAATTCATGTTTGAAGTTAATCCAGTAAAATTCAAAATTAAGGAGCTTGCCGAGCGCACGCAGCTTCTTAGGGGGTATCTTTGACTACGATGCCAAAAATGAGCGTCTAGAAGAAGTTACCCGTGAGCTTGAAAGTTCAGAAGTGTGGAATGACCCAGAGCGTGCCCAAGCCTTAGGCAAAGAGCGCGCCAGCCTAGAAGCTGTGGTCAAAACCATAGACGATATGGACTCAGGTCTTGAAGATGTTGAAGGCTTACTCGAGCTGGCTATTGAAGAGGAAGACGAAGACACGTTCAACGAAACCAGTAAAGAGCTGGATTATCTCGAAAGCCGCCTTGCAGATCTCGAATTCCGCCGTATGTTCTCCGGCCCGCAAGATGCGTCAAACTGTTATTTAGACATTCAGTCTGGCAGTGGTGGTACCGAAGCCCAAGATTGGGCCAACATGGTGCTGCGTATGTACCTGCGTTGGGGCGAAGCCCATGGTTTTAGCCCAGAGTTGATGGAAGTGACCGATGGTGACGTGGCCGGTATTAAAGGCGCGACCATCAAGTTCACTGGCGAATATGCGTTCGGTTGGTTACGTACCGAAACTGGCGTGCACCGCTTAGTGCGTAAGTCGCCATTCGATTCATCGGGTCGTCGCCATACGTCATTCTGCTCTGTGTTCGTTTACCCAGAAATCGACGACGATATCACTATCGATATCAACCCATCGGATCTGCGTATCGACACTTATCGCGCATCGGGCGCGGGTGGTCAGCACGTTAACAAAACAGAATCGGCGATTCGTATTACCCACTTACCGACTAACACAGTCGTGCAGTGTCAGAACGACCGTTCACAGCACAAGAATAAAGACGCTGCGATGAAGCAGCTGAAAGCAAAACTGTTTGAGTTAGAAATGCTCAAGCAAAATGCCGACAAACAGGCCGCAGAAGACGCTAAGTCTGATATCGGCTGGGGCAGTCAAATTCGCTCTTATGTATTAGACGATGCCCGCATTAAAGACTTACGCACAGGCGTTGAAAACCGTAGCACTCAAGCGGTACTCGATGGCGATCTGGATAAGTTTATCGAAGCCAGTTTGAAATCTGGGCTGTAATTAATTCAAGGTATAGACGAGAAATAAGATGACTGAACAAGTAATTGATGAGAACAAACTGATCGCCGAGCGCCGTGCCAAGCTAGAAAGCATCCGCCCAAACTGTAGTGCTAATGCGCATCCAAATACCTTCCGTCGCACCCATAAAGCGGCTGAACTGCAAGCACAGTATGGTCAAAACACTAAAGAAGAACTCGAAGCCTTAGGTTTTAAGACCAGCATTGCTGGCCGCATCATGGCAAAACGTGGTCCTTTCTTAGTGATCCAAGACGTGTCTGGCCGTATTCAAGCCTATGCTGAAAAAAGCGTACAAGCTGATTTAAAAGAGCGTTTTCAAGGTCTGGATATCGGTGACATTATCGGTGTAACCGGTCAGTTGCACTTGTCTGGCAAAGGCGATTTATACGTCAACATGGAACAGTATGAGCTACTGACCAAAGCACTGCGTCCATTGCCTGCGGACTATTATGGTCTTGCCGATCAAGAAATGCGCTACCGTCAACGTTACGTGGATCTGATCGTTAACGAAGATTCACGCAATGCTTTCATCATGCGTTCTAAAGTGGTTTCTGCAATCCGTAACTTCATGATCAAAAAAGAGTTCATGGAAGTTGAAACCCCTATGATGCACGTGATCCCAGGTGGCGCTTCGGCCCGTCCTTTCATCACTCATCACAACGCCTTAGACATGCCAATGTACCTGCGTATCGCGCCAGAATTATACCTGAAGCGTTTAGTGGTTGGTGGTTTTGAGCGTGTGTTTGAAATCAACCGTAACTTCCGTAACGAAGGTCTGTCGCCACGTCATAACCCAGAATTCACTATGATGGAATTCTATATGGCTTATGCAGACTACAAAGATCTGATGGACTTAACCGAAGAAATGCTCAGCTCGATTGCTATCGAACTGCTTGGCAGTGCGCAAATGCCATACGGCGAGCACACAGTCGATTTTGGCGGTCCATACGCACGTTTAAGCATGTTAGAAGCGATTCAGAAGTACAATCCTGATAACGCCACTATCCAAGCTATGACTTATGAGCAAGTGAAAGATGTTGAATTCATGCGCGATTTGGCGAAAAGCTTAGGCATGAAGATTGAGAAGTTCTGGACTTGTGGTCAGCTGCTTGAAGAAATCTTCGGTGAAACTGCTGAATGGCAATTGATGCAACCGACGTTCATCACTGGCTACCCTGCGGATATTTCACCACTGGCACGTCGTAACGATGACAACCATTTCATCACTGACCGTTTCGAATTCTTCATCGGTGGCCGCGAAGTGGCTAACGGCTTTAGCGAGCTGAACGATGCTGAAGATCAAGACAACCGCTTTAAAGCACAGGTTGACGCCAAAGATGCTGGCGACGATGAAGCTATGTTCTACGATGCAGACTATATCACTGCACTGGAACACGGTTTGCCACCAACGGCAGGTCAAGGTATTGGTATCGACCGTTTAGTGATGTTATTCACTAACACTCATACTATCCGTGACGTGATCCTGTTCCCAGCGATGCGCCCACAGGCGTAATGCAGTCGAACCAGGTTTTTCGTCGTTGTACATTTTGTTGCATTAGCCTTAGCTACGCGACTGCTAGCAAGTCGTAATAAGCTGAGTTTGCAGTGAGTTTAGGAATGACCTACCCATCACTGCGATGATATGCCCCATAAAAACCAGCCATTTGGCTGGTTTTTTGTTTTCTAAAATAGCTAAAAATGATGCGTGCTAGAGTCGAACCATTAGTAACCTAAAAATAGGTTAGATGAACATCATTAAGTGGCACGTTAGCTTTAGGTTGTAGCTATCGATCGTAGTGTAGATTGCGGGTTTAGTTTGTGAGTGTTGATTGTGGTTTTAACTTGGAGTTTCATATTGTGATGTCAGGAAATACTCAGCCAAGGTGAGGGCATCCAGTCACCAGTTATACACGATATTGGCTGTGTTCATTTCATTATTGGTAGAGAATATTTACGGGAAGACCTAGGCTGAAGGGGTTAAGACGCGGCAATGAGTGAATGCCAAAATAGCAGGCTGCATCACTGACGTTATAAACAGTACGATGAACTATTTTCAAACGCATTTATTCACCTATGCCCACCCAGTGGTAGTTTCAGATAATCAACCCGACATTAGTCTAATAGGGTGTTGCTTGACCTCAGTCGCTAACTCAATGAAACTCTCCATTAAATCACCTCCTACTAAAGTATGGATAATTAAAAAATGTTAATTTTCTTTATTTGTATCGCACTCTTAGTGCTTGCATACAAGTTCTATAGCCCCTTTGTTGAACGTCAAGCGGGTATCGATCCTAAAGCTAAGACGCCACAGGCAAAATTCGAAGATGGTGTTGATTATGTGCCTGTTCATCCAGCTAAAGCGTTTCTGATCCAATTCCTCAATGTTGCGGGTGTGGGGCCTATTTTTGGTCCGATCCTCGGTGCTTTATACGGTCCTATTGCCTTGGTGTGGATTGTGCTGGGAAACATTATAGGCGGTGCGGTGCATGATTATTTTTCTGGCGTGCTCAGCATTAAAGAAGACGGTAAGAGTTTGCCTGAGATAGCTGGTCATTACTTTAATATCTACTTTAAAGGCGTGATGTTGCTGTTTACCGCCATGCTGCTGTTTTTTGTGGGCGTGGTCTTCATCATGAGCCCTGCAGGTTTGCTGAGTAATCTCGATTATTTCAAAGATACTATCTTTGGCAATAACACCTTTTGGGTGCTTGTGATTTTAGCCTATTACTTTTTGGCGACTATGCTGCCGATCGATAAAATTATCACTAAATTATATCCCGCATTTGGTTTGTTGATGATAGTGATGACGGTTTCTATCGCAGTTGCCCTGATGCTCAATGCGCCGCAGTTACCTGAAATGGGTGATGTGTTTGCCTATTTCGATCACAGCCACTACAACAATGAGTTACTTGAGCCAAATCCAGACGGATTACCAGTATGGCCACTGTTGTTTGTGACTATTACCTGTGGTGCGATCAGTGGTTTCCACTCGACGCAAGCGCCCATCATGGCCCGTTGTTTGACCAATGAGAAGTATGTGCGTCCTGTGTATTATGGCGCTATGGTTGCTGAAGGTATTGTTGCTTGTGTATGGGCTACTGCGGGTATCGCGGCTTTCCCTGGTGGTTATGTTGAGCTTAAGAGTTTGCTCGACCAAGGTGGTCCAGGTTTAGTAGTTAACCAAGTGGCGACGACGTATCTCGGTGTGATGGGCGGCATTATGGCGATTGTGGCCGTGGCTATTTTCCCGATCACCTCTGGTGATACTGCGTTCCGTTCGCTGCGCCTGACGATTATCGACGCCTTCCATATTCCACAAAGCATGCGTAATCGTTTATTGGTTGCTGTACCTATCCTCACGATTGCGTACTTTATGACGAAGATCGATTTCTCCTTGATTTGGCGCTACTTTGCCTTCTCAAATATGCTGCTATCAACCAGTGTGTTGTGGTTAGCGACTAAGTATTTGTTCGACCGCGGGACTTTCCATTGGATTGTGAGCTTGCCAGCGATTGGTGGTACTAGCGTCACAGTTTCTTACATTATGACAGCGGGTATTGGTCTGGGTTTACCCCAACCTTTGAGCCAGCCTGTGGGTATCGCAGTCGGGGTTATCTGTTTAGTCGCGCTGATTATTGCGCACAACCGACGCAAACCTGTGGCAGACGCCAACTAGTCCGTTACACCAAGTTTAGCCATTTAGACACAAGGGCTGCATTTTGCAGCCCTTGTTTTTTATGATTGTCGACCAAGAAGTACTAAGCTACGCCATTAAGCCGTAATGAGCATTACCCAGTGTTGATATAAAGGTAAGCCAATTAACACATTAACCGGAAACGTAATGCCGAGTGAGGCCAGCATAGCCAGTCCAATATTGGCCTCGGGTATTGCGGCTCGAATAGCTGCTGGCGCTGCGATATAAGATGCACTGGCACTTAATGCTGCTAGCACTAAAATGCTGCCAGAAGGTAAGTCGAGCCATAATCCTACCGCAATACCGCACCAAGCCAATACAAAGGGCGTAACGGCGGCGAACACCAATAAGCGCCATTGTTTCAGTGGTAGCGGCAAACACACTTTAGCCGTCACTAAGCCCATTTCCAGTAAAAATAATGCCAGTAAAGTTTTGAACCCACCGAGTAACACAGGAGTGAGCGGCGCAAGCCCCGTTGGGCCGTAAAGCCAACCTATCACCACACCACCAACGAGTAGTACAACGCCGCGGCTGGTTAACGCTTCGTGCAATACGCTCGATTGAGTTTCATTCTTGGGTGATGATTCAATTGCTTTTTTGGCGCTTAAGTACCTGTGTAGCCAGAGCATTACGACGATCGCAGGCAGCTCCAGCAGCACGAGATACAGGGTGGTTTCGGGTCTTAAGATCAACCCTGATTTTTCCACCATAGCCATCACCACCGCAAAGGTTCCCGCGCTGACTGAGCCGTAATGGGCAGCAATGCTAATGGCATCTGTGTGACCAATGCGAACCAGCCGAGTTAACACTGGGTATAAGGCTAAGGGGATAATAAAGCCTAAAGTAACAACCGCTAACAGCTCAGAGATCACTAAGTTTTGGGTGTGACCGTGGAGCGCCATTCCGCCCTTTAGGCCCAAAGTGAGCATTAACAGTATGGATAGGGTTTCGTAGATAGCAGGGGGAACTTTAAGATCTGACTTCACTAGGCCGGCTAACAAGCCTAAGGCGAAAAAGGCAATGACAATATCGGGCATAAGTATCTCATTAAGTTTGATTTTTAAGCTATGCAGAGCAGGCTTAAATGTCGGGTGGTCCTGATGGCTGGTGATTTTGGACCTAATTGGTTATATTGAAAAATAAATTGTTTAACACTTAGGTATAGATAATTGTCTATGGATAAGCGTACGTCATCGACTCAACTTAAATTGCGGCACTTGAGTTTTCGGTTACTGCAGGTGTATGTACAAGTGGTGCGGTTAGGCAATATTTCCGCAGCGGCGAGGGCCTTGCATTTAACCCAACCCACAGTGTCATTACAGCTTAAAAAGCTGGCCGATGTGTTGGGTGAGCCGTTACTCGAGAGTCGTGATGGCCGTATGTTACCGACCTTGATTGGCAATGAACTCTACCGCGCCGCCTGCGATACCTTGAGTCGTTTTGAGGATTTCGATGCCTTTATGCAGCAGGCCAAAGGTGGCAGCGTTGGGCATATTAATATCGGTATCGTCACTACCGCCAAATACGTGTTACCACGGATTTTAGGGGCTTTTTATCGGCAGTTTCCGCAGGTTAAAGTGACCTTAAACATAGGTAACCGTGCCCATGTGTTAGGCCGATTTGAGCGTCAAGAAGATGATTTATACCTGTTTAGTCATCCTCCTAGTGGCGATAACGTGCTATCTGCGCGGATCATTAAAAACCCACTGCAATTGATTGCGCCAAAAGATCATTGGGCGGTGGGCCGTGAACAAGTAAGTTTTAACGATCTCAAAAATGAGCGTTTTATCGTGCGCGAGCCAGGTTCTGCCACCCGTTTAATGTTTGAGTCTTGGTGCAGCGGTCAAGGCATCACGCTTAGTGACACTATGCAAATTGAGAGCAATGAGGCGATACGCCTAAGCGTCGCGTCGGGCTTAGGCTTGTCGGTGATTTCGGCGCACACGCTGCAAGAAGGGCGCGAAAAACCGGCTATTTTGCCAGTGATGGGTTTTCCGCTCGAAAGTAACTGGTATCTGGTTGGCCGCAAAGATCGCCGCTTGCCCTATGCCGCCATGCAGCTGGTGGACTTTATGGCGGCGCATTTGGCCGAGTGTATCGAGCCCGAATGGGTTGCCGCCGATATCAGTGAACTGGCTATGCACTTTAATTATGCGCCGCAAACTCGGTCTTAACTGAGTGCATGTTTTTGATACTGAATAGTTTTATTAAGTTAGAGATGTGGTTATAGATTGAGGGTAACGTCTTTTCGCACACCTTGTGCAGTTACCCTCAGGTCCCATTGTAAAACGAGATTTGGCCTCAAATCTGACGACTGTACGAGGCGACTTTACACCTTAAAGCGCGTCAGTAGGTTGTTGAGTTCAACCGCTAACCTGGATAATTCATGCGCCGAGGCACTAGTCTGCTGCGCTCCCGCGGCGCTTTGGCTGGCGAGATCGCTAATGTTCACAATGTTTTTATCGACTTCACGGGCGACTTTCGCTTGTTCTTCGGCGGCGCTTGCGATGACCATATTGCTGTTATTCATCGTACTGATTTGAGTGTTAATCGTGTTTAATGCATCCCCAGCGAGCCTTGCGACAGCGAGTGCTTGCTCCGCTTTTTGACCACTGTGCTGCATCGATAGCACAGCGGTTTCGGTGCCGTGCTGGATCTTGTTGATCATGTCTTCAATTTCGCGGGTCGAAGACTGAGTGCGATGGGCTAGCGCGCGCACTTCATCGGCAACGACCGCAAAACCACGGCCAGTATCGCCCGCTCGCGCCGCTTCAATGGCTGCGTTGAGAGCCAGTAAATTCGTTTGTTCTGCAATTGCGCGGATCACATCTAAAACTTTACCAATATCGACAGCTTGCATGGCTAAGGTTTGGACAATTTGCGAACTTTGCGTCACATCCTGATTCATGTCGATAATGGCTGCGACGGTTTGATCTACCTGTTTTTTGCCTAATTCGGTATTGCGGGCGGTTTCTTCTGAGGCCTCTGAAGCGAGGACTGCGGTATTGGCGACTTCATCCACCGCCGAACTCATCTCGGTAATTGCGGTTGCAGCCTGTTGTATTTCATCATTTTGTTGCTGTATACCGCGGGAAGCATCTTCAGTCACAGAATTGAGTTCTTCGGCGGCGGAGGCGAGCTGGTTAGAGGAGTTTGCGATGTGGGATAAGGTATCGCGCAGGTTCTGCTGCATCCCTGCTAATGACTGCATCAGCTGACTGGTTTCATCATTGCCATCTGTACGGATTTTCTGCGTTAAATCACCGCTTGCGACCGTCACTGAAATATCTACCGCTTCTTTCATCGGCTGCACAATGCTACGGGTTAATAATGTGGCCACGACAAATGCGGCAATCAAGGAGGCTATTATCACTACGCTGTTGAGTAGCTTACTTTCTTCGTAAGCTTGTGCGGTGAGTTCGCCTTGTTTGCTTGCATATTCGGTATTTAAGTCGCCAATGCTGATAAGCGTTTTAGTTATTTTATCAGCTTGTAACGTCATCACTTCATCCATGATCCGTTTAGCTTCAGTCGTGTCATTGGCCTGCAGCTTACTGATCATTTGATCTTGATTCTGTAAATACAGCTCTAAATTATGACTAAAATCCTGATAGAGGGCTTGCTCACCAGGCAAACTAATTAAAGGCTCGTAGGCCTTTTGATCCGTTTCAATGTTCTCGCGAATTTGCCTTAAGGTTTCGAGCCCTTTGTCACGCTCAGCAGCTGAATCGGCGAGTAACAGACGAAATGTAAATACCCTAGCGCGCATCACGTTAAGATTGATGCTAGAAAGGGTGACGAGTGTAGGTAGGGTATTTTTTTCAATTTCTTCAGAGGAGGCGCGCATAGATGACATAGTTTGCAGCGACATGAGTCCCTGAAGTAACAAGACTAGGCCGAGTAAGCCAAAGGCAGTAATGAGTCGTGAGCCAATCTTAATTTGTCGTAACCACATAAGCGAGTCGTCCCTGTATTTAAATGAGTTCCGTCTAAGGTCGTTCTTACTGCTTTTGAGCTAATACTTTTTAATCACTGCTGTCGAGCCATGAAGCTTGAGCCAAAAGGCTGAACTCATGCTTGCTAACGTTAAACTAACTGTTATCGCGCCGAGTCGGAACTGTGAGTTTTTGGTTTAATACACTATAGATTATATTTTCTAACTTTTTCGTTTTGGATTGTAAATTTAGCCGATTAAAAGCGACTGGCTGTAAATTAGTAAGGCTTAAACTAAGTTGTACCGTACCTTAAATATTGGCGTTAGCAAACTGTATTGCCCAATTGAGTGTGATGATGTCTGTGGTTTTATTTCGACTATCGATTAGAGTCAGGTCAGTTTGAATAAAGGTATGAACGTGATTACTATTTTAATTTTAGATAGTTAAAGTGAATTTTTGCTGGTTTAATCAGGCTCTAATAAAGCAATTTAGGTCGTTAGCTTTATGTTTAATATCAGCATTTAAAGAGAGTATTCAAACCGTTAGTATTCTTTTTGTATAAAACCTTTGTAATCGACTGTTCCTTTAAGCGTTTTTATTTCTTGTGATCAGAATTGTTCGATAATAAATGGATAAATGAGACGTAAACGATTGGTGCTTATTTCTTGTCTCTTTTCTTATCTCTTTTCTTATTTATGCGAAGCGATAAATAATCAATTGTTTTTCGGTAATTCATGTCGGCTCATTTCTATTAATCGGCTGTAGGTGCGGCGGAATTCAAAACTAAGTGCGCCACCTTGGTAGAGTTCGCTCAGTGGCACGTCGCAGCTGAGATAAAGGCTGACATTTTGATCGTACAACTCATCAATTAAGCTGATAAAACGTCGCGCAGGGTCGTCGTTGGCGGCGTAGGATAGTTTGCGCTCGCCCGTAGTTGCGGCTTGGTTTTCTCCTGTGCCGTCCTCCGTGCCGCGGGCACGGATCCAGCCTTTCACTTCGCCGCCTAATTTAGGAACGCCGCTCACCATTAAGATCTTAAATCGACTGGCGATTTCGATGTAATCGAGTTGGGATCTCGGGCCGTCACACAGGGCATAAAAGTCGAACCAAGCAACAGCTTTGTCTATGGGCTCTAAAGCTACGCGGATCACTGGGATTTCACGGTTGCAGATGGTGAGGCTAGCATTGCTCATTCTGCTACCGCAGATACTAGTCTCACGAATACCAGAATCGCTAATGTCAACAGCGCTCATACTGAGTGTATTTGGCGTTAACCCATTCACTAGCTTGTCAAAAATCTGCTCAAAATCGAGTGTTCCAGTAATGCCGATATTGCGGGAAATAGAGGTACTCATTTCATCGCTATCAATGCCAATCTCGTTGTTTAATGCGGCATTGATGGCGTGCATTCTGTGGTCTTGGTTGCCATCGAGATGCAGCATTTGCGTGTGCGTTTGCAGCAATTGGATACAAGGTAAAAATCTGTGTCTGGCTAAGCCGTTCTCATATAAGCGCTCAATAGGAATATTTGAGGTCGCGACTAGCACCACACCTTGTTCGAATAGGCACTCAAATAGCCCTGCGAGTATCATGGCATCGCCAATGTCTGAGACAAAAAATTCATCGAAACACAGCACCTTGCACTCTTTCGCGAGATTTTTAGCAATCAGGGTTAGCGGATCGCGTTTACCCGAATGCTCGCGTAATGCATTGTGTATCCGCGCCATAAAACGGTGGAAATGCAGTCTTAACTTGCCATCATTTGGCAAACAATCGAAAAACAAATCCATCAGAAAGGTTTTACCGCGACCTACATCGCCCCACAGATACAAGCCTTTGATGGATTGCGATTGGGACAGGCGCGCTGAATTGGCTTGTGGTATCAACTGCTTAAATAGCATATCGAGCGCTAACACCGCCTGTTGCTGCGCGGGATCATCAACTAGATTTTCGCTCACTTTGGCGCGATACATTTCCAGTGGCGTCATCGTTGGCGTTATCGATTGCGAGCTAGCGGAGTTTGAATGAGCCATGTCGGGGTCTCGTTGGCGGTTATTTTAGGTGTTTGCTGCAGTCAGTGTGAGCTTTAGCGTTGATTTAGCGCGATATCAGCGCTCGCCTTTTGAGGCATCATGCTACTCATAACTCAGTGATCGGGAGCCATATGGCAAGATACTCAGGGTAACATAGTCGCTGGCGTGACTTAAATCCCGCTCTGAGGCTTAGGACAAATACTAAACGAAACCAGTGCTTTATTCTCGAGGACTTTTGCCTTAACATCTTTGTCACAAAAATAATGATATGGAATGAATCCTATGGCTAGCAAAGGCAATGGCATTACTTTTATCAGTGCGCAAACCTCGATTGTGGGTGACATCCAGTTAGAGAGCACGGCATTAATTGCAGGTAAATTGCAGGGCAAGATTGGCTCAGCGGGACAAATTAAGATCGAACTTGGCGGCGAGATCTCCGGTGAAGTCAGCTGTGATGAGTTGCGGGTGTGCGGCGTATTTAGTGGGCGAGTCTGTTGTAATAAGTTGATTATTACCAGTTCTGGTGTGGTTGACGGTGAAGTTGCTAGCCATCAGATGGAGATTTACGAAGGCGGCCAGTTTATTGGTCAGCGGATTAAAGGCCCTGAGCTTGATGCCTTGCCTGACATGCTAAAAGCGATCGCGCCAGCGGCTCAACGCTCGGATGCGCACCTATATGCCAGTGAGAGCGGTTCATTAAGAGGCGATAATCGGGCGATTCGCCCTTGGTTGTATGTTGCTGCGGCAACTGTCGTCATCGCCTTGGGCTTTAGTTTTGGACCCGAGCAATTGCGTGAGTGGTTACCGAATGTGAGTGATAGCCCACTCAACACTGAGGTGTCTCCCGTGGCACAGGGGCTAGATGCTGAAAAGGCTGCCAATCCATTACTGACTGAACAAACGACAGCGCCAGATACCGCGAATGCCGACAATACGGCGGCGTTATCCGCAGATACCGATCCGCTGGCTTTATCGCAGGATTCGGCGATGGAAGATTTACAGCAAATGGAACAAGGCCATGCACAGATGGCGCAGGGTGATAATGGCACCGCGCCCACCAGCGAGAATGCAGGCAATAAGCTCTGATTGCTAAGCGATAAGCTCAAATCAATAAGCTTGAATTTATTAGCTTGAATCAATTAGCTCGAATAAATAGGTACTCGCATCCTTGGGTCGAGCATTTGGTGTTTTTTGTTCGACCACAGTTATTTGCTCATAGTTGCTAATGCTTATCGCTCAATATCCTGCTCAATCCTGCTCAATCCTGCTCAATATCCCTTCAAGTATTGATGCAAGTTCCCTCTGAGGCGCTTAACGGCGCTTTGTTTTTATGAGTGGCTTCTATGCTAAATTTAATGTTATAAGGGTAGAACCGTTGTATTTTTATGCTATTTCACTCACCAGTTAACATTCAGCGTCCGCTAATATTCCTGTCATATTTTCATTGAGTTATCTCTCATTCTTACCCGTTTTGTGCACTTCAAGCCATTTCCCTTGAGTTAAGTTCATTTTGTTCATGAACTTTATGATTTTTATTCACCTTAAGTCCCTTAATGAAGATTAAGTGCGTTAAATATCTTTAACGAAATGTTAACGATACATTTCATCCTCTGGACGAGGAAGTAGTCCGTCACAGACCTGACACAATTCTAATAACACAGGCATTCCCACAGGGAATGGCAGACTGCAATACAGGAGGCATTGATGCCTAGATTGACCTTACTTGCCGCGGCAACCGCTGTGGCTTTTACTGGTTTTGCGCATGCGCAAGACTTAACGCCACAAGAGCTTCAAGCACAACTCACCCAATTGGCTCAAGAAGTTAACCAGCTAAAACAACAGCAGGCAGCGAATGCCACTGCGATTTCATCTAAGCCTAGCGCGCCAGCTTTTGAGATAGGTGGTCGCATTCAACTCGATTACAACCTCTTCAATGGTGCCTATAACGCCGAACATAACGGCAGTAGCGCGCAGGATATTTTCCCCCGCCGAGTACGTACCTTTGTTGAAGGCGAATTACAGGATTGGGATTACAAGCTACTGCTTGAATTTGCTGAAAATACCGCTGAAATCGTCATGGCTCGGATGCGTTATTCGGGTTTTGAGAATGGCCCTAAACTGCAATTTGGTAAGTTGCGTGAGGATATCAGCCTCGATGCGCTTACCAGCAGTAATCACATTGCGCTGATCGAACGTTCTAGCCTCGCCGATACTATGTCGCCGTACTTCCGCTGGGGTGTTTCTGCCTATCAATATTTCCCCAGCACAGGTTTACGTTACGCCTTGGGTGTTTATAAAAACGATGCCTTTGGTAGCGATGGCAAAGATGAAACTGATGATTTGAATTATGCCCTGAGCTCGCGAGTGACTTGGTCACAGGCCAAAGAACCGGGCCAAGTGTTACATGCGGGCTTGTGGTACTCGGCGCGTCAAATGGGCGGCGATGACTTGTCTGCCAGCTTTGCCCGCGGCGAACTGCGCGAGACGAATACTCGCCTGATTAACTATGTTGCGGGTGGTGAAACGGCGGCGATTGATCGGCTAAATCAAGCGGGTTTAGAGCTGGCGTTTCAACATAAGGCTTTGTTACTACAAGGCGAATACGCTCAGCGTAATTTAACGACTCAAGATCCTCAGTCAGTGCTCGATGGTGAGCGTTATCAGGCGTATTACCTGCAGGCGAGTTATTTCTTAACGGGCGAACAGCGCAGCTATTCCAAGGGCAGCGCCGTGTTTTCCCAGCCTAAGGGCGTAACCGATGCATGGGAATTGGCGGCACGTTTTTCTAGCGTGGATGCAAGCTCCGACTTTCAAGGTACTCAAGCTCAAGGCACTCGGGCTCAGACCTATACCTTAGGCGTGTCTTACTACTTTAATCCAAAAATCAAAGTGATGGCTAACTACATCCATTCTTCCGTCGATGGCGCAGGCACGATTGCCTTAGTCGGCAATGAAGATGTGGGCGATGCCTTCGCTGCCCGTTTGCAATACGTGTTTTAGGAGTAATGAATCATGTTGAAAATGAAATCTTTAGTCATGAGTGCGCTGTTACTTGGTGTCTCTGGCATGGCGAGTGCTGATATCCACTTTATCATTCCTGGCGGTCCAGGCGGTGGTTGGGATACCACAGCGCGCGGCGTCGGTGAAGCCTTAGTGAAGTCGAAAATCGATGGTAATGCCTCTTTTGAAAACCTCTCGGGCGGCGGTGGCGGTCGTGCGATTGCCTCTATGATCAAATCGAAAAACAAACAGGGCGACATTTTACTGGTTAACTCGACTCCGATTGTGCTGCGTGCACTTTCTGGGCAAATCCCGTTTAGTTATCGTGATTTAACGCCGGTTGCAGGCATAGTCGCCGATTACGGTGCCTTTGTGGTGCGTAATGATTCACCGTTGAAAACCTGGGATGACGTGTTGGCGGCTTTTAAGGCGGATCCACAAAAATTCAATATCGCTGGCGGCTCAGCGCGCGGCAGTATGGATCACTTAGTTGCGGCGCAAGCGATTGCTGCGGCGGGCTTAGATGGCGGGCGTTTACGTTATGTTCCCTACGATGCGGGCGGTCAAGCTAAGGCTGGCTTACTCTCGGGCGAAGTCGATTTATTGTCGACGGGATTCAGTGAAGCGTTAGAAATTGCAGGCAGTGGTCAAGGGCGGATCCTTGCGATGACAGCACCTGAAATCGTTGCCGAGCATCCAGAGGTTCCGACGATTAAATCACTCGGTTATGACATGACGTTTACTAACTGGCGCGGTTTTTTTGCGGCGCCTGATACGCCTAAAGCCAAAGTTGATGAGTATGTGGCCAAGTTTGCGGCGTTGATTAAGACGCCAGAATGGGAACAAGTGCGTGCCCGTAATGGTTGGATCAATCTGTTTGAACCCCAAGCCGAGTTCATTAAGTCATTGGAAGCACAGGAGCAACAGCTTAAAGCCACTATGTTGCAACTGGGCTTTATTAAGTAAGGAGTGACAGATGTTGAATCGTGATCTGCTTGGTTCCCTGCTATTTGTCGCCGTGTTTACCGGATATGGCGTGCTGGCATGGCAAATTCCCTTATTGCCGTTTGAAGAATTTGAAGTCGTGACGTCTTCCACTATGCCGAAGATTTATGCTGCCATGGGGCTGATGTTTAGTCTGTTTTCACTGGTTGCCGTCTTGCTGAAAGGAAACACGGTTCAACAGCGAGGGGCGCTGCTGACGAAAGCCGCCTTGCAACAAACCGCGGCGCTGATTGTGCTGATGGTCTTGTATGCAGCCGGACTCGAACCGTTGGGGTTTGTTGTCGCTACTTTATTGTTTTTGGTCGCTGGATTTTGGTTGATGGGAGAGCGCCGCTTTAAGATTTTGCTGCTCGCCTCTGTGCCCGTGGTGTTGGTGTTCTGGGTGTTGATGACGCAAGTCTTAGGTATCTACTTGGCCTCAGGTTCTCTTTGGAGTTAACTATGTTCGATGCAATGTTTATAGGTCTATCGACCGCGTTTGAATTGCAAAACCTCATGTATGTGGTCTTAGGCTGCTTGGTCGGTACTGTGATCGGTATGCTGCCGGGATTAGGGCCGATCACAGCGATCGCTCTGATGATCCCTGTGACTTACAGCATTGGCCCCAGTTCAGGGATGATCTTAATGGCGGGCGTGTACTACGGCGCTATTTTTGGTGGGTCGACTTCGTCAATTTTGATCAACGCCCCGGGCGTGGCAGGAACGGTTGCGACGTCATTCGATGGTTATCCAATGGCGCAAAAAGGCATGGCGGGCAAAGCATTAGCGATTGCGGCCTATGCTTCGTTTACCGGCGGCACTATCGGCGCCATCATGTTGATGGTCGCGGCGCCATTATTAGCGCAAGTATCTCTGAGCTTTCAATCGGGCGATTATGTGGTCTTGATGTTCCTCGGTTTGACGGCCATTGCAGCGTTTTCGAATCGTGGCGACTTCCTCAAGGCCATGATGATGACTCACTTAGGTTTGTTGCTCTCGTCAGTGGGGATCGATCCTTTCTCGGGGATGGAACGCTTCACCTTCGGTCAGCCAGATTTACTCGATGGCATCAGTTTTCTGTTAATCGCCATGGCAACTTTTGCCCTGTCGGAAGCGTTAATGAATGTGATTAAGCCGCCGAAGTCGACCGAAAACATTAACTTTTCGGCGCAGCCGATTGGCAGTACTCGCTTAACCAAAGAGGAAGTGAAAGAGATAGCGCCTGTGATTGGTCGCTCGTCGATTTTTGGTTTTTTGATTGGGGTATTACCGGGCGCAGGCGCAACTATTGCCAGCTTTATGGCCTACGGCACTGAGCGTAATTTATCCCGCGGCGCGAAACGCGATGAGTTTGGTAAGGGCTCGATTCGCGGTGTTGCGGCGCCTGAGTCGGCTAACAATGCGGCCTGTACTGGCTCATTTGTACCCTTATTGACCTTAGGTATTCCGGGGTCGGGTACCACGGCCATCATGCTCGGTGCATTGATCGCTTATGGTATTCAACCTGGCCCTATGTTGATGCAAGAGCGTCCAGACGTGTTTTGGTCTGTGATTATCTCTATGTATTTCGGCAATATTATTCTGCTGGTGCTGAATTTACCGCTGATCCCTTATTTTGCCAAAGTGCTGGCTTTGCCTAAGTCGATTTTGACTGTGATGATCCTGTTCTTCAGTTTGATTGGGGTGTATTTAGTCTCATTTAATACTTTCGATCTGTTTTTGATGATAGGTTTTGCGATTGTCGCTGTGGTGCTGCGTTTGCTGGCATTCCCGATGGCGCCGCTGCTACTGGGCTTCATCCTCGGTGATATGATTGAGCGTAACTTCCGCCGTGCTATGATCGCTTCCGATGGTTCTTTGAGCTTCCTGTGGGAACGCCCGCTGACGCTGACTATCTTGATTGTGGCAATTGCTATGCTGGCTGTGCCCTTGATCGGTTTTATTCGTAGTCATCGTAGTGATAAATTGGCGAAAGCCTCTTAAGTAAAGGTACGCTAATGAGACGCCCTAAACGCTTAGAAACCTGGTTAATCAGTGGGGTAACTTGCCTGAGTTTGTTGCTGTGCGCCTTATTTGGCGGCATCAGCTATCAAATTTTGAGCCGCAGTATTACTGAGCAATCGGGCGCTAAGGCATTAGGGCTGGCACATGCAGTCGCGACACGGGCCGATGTGATTACCGCTTTGCAAACGGGGCATTCGAGCCCCCAATTATTGGCCGCGATAGAGGGGATACGCCTAGCGTCTAAGGCCGATTTTATCGTGGTGGGCGATACTCATAAATACCGTATCGTGCACCCAGATTCAGATAAAATTGGCAAGAAGATGGAGGGCGGTGACAGCCAAGCGGCATTAGAAGGGGAGTCTTATATCTCCGAGGCGCAGGGCAGTTTAGGCCGCTCTATTCGCGGCAAAGTGCCAGTGTTTGACGAGCAAGGCCAGATTATCGGCTTGGTTTCCGTGGGCTTTTTGAGCCAGTCCGTGGGCGCGTTAATCGATAAACGTATTCCTGAAATCATCATGACAGTCCTAGGAGTGTTACTGATGGGCGTGCTGGTGGCTTTTTGGATGGGACGGCAAGTGCGGGAAATGTTGTTCGGCTTGCAACCTGCTGAAATTGGACGTTTATTCGTCGAGCAAGACGCGATTCTTAACACAGTGCGAATGGGTGTGGTGGCATTGGATGCCGATGGTCGAATCCGCAAGTTGAATCAAAGGGCGCGGGAGATCTTGGCTTTATCTCCGACCTGCCAACCTAATACTCTGATGCTGAGTGATTTATTGCCGCAGCACGCCGATTTTCTACTGACGAACCAAAACAAAACCATCAGGGGATTCGAGTTATTTGCCAATGAGCAATGGCTGGTGATGTCGCGGGTGCCGTTTCAGGTGCGGGATCAAAATGATGGCTTGCTGCTGACGATGCGCCCCGCCGATGAGATTGAACGCTTGAGCCAGCAACTCGCCAAAGTACAAGAGTTTGCCGAAATGCTCAGAGTACAAACCCATGATTACTCGAATAAACTCCATACCCTAGGCGCCTTGTTGCAACTTAAAGCTTACGACAAAGCGGTCGAATTTATCGGCCAAGAAAGCCAAGGTTGGCAGGCTCAAATCCATTTATTACTGTCGCAAATCCATGAGCCGACGATCGCGGGATTACTCTTGGGTAAGTATCACAAGGCGAAAGAGCTCAATATTGAGTTTCAAATCAGCCCAGATAGTCAACTCAGCGATGTGCAAGACGCCATTATGCTAGAGCGGATGGTGTCGATTATGGGCAACCTTATCGATAATGCCATTGAGGCTGTGCATAGGGCGAACAATCACAAGCCCCGCCGCGTGGTCGTGACCTTAGATGAAACCGCCTCTAACCTGATTTTTGATGTGGAAGACAGTGGCGATGGGATTTCTAAAACCGAGTACAGCACGATATTCGATCCAGATTACAGCTCTAAGCAGGGGGCGCAGCACGGAGTGGGCATGTATATCGTCAATACTTATCTGTGTGCCTGCCATGGCAGTTTAGAGTTCGCCGACTCAGATTTAGGTGGCGCGCGTTTTTCTGTGTATATTCCCACTAAACCTTTACCTGAAGTCGGTACCGTTTAATGCATACAGTGATCATTGTTGAGGATGAAGTCGAAGTTGCCCATTTGGTCGCGCAATATTTGTTCTCGACTAATCGTTATAAAGTGATTGGCATGGCCAGCGATATCAATACGGCGCGGTCTTTACTGGGCGCCATCAAACCAGATCTTTTACTATTAGACGTGTATTTACCCGACGGTAATGGTTTGAATTTGCTGGCAGAATTACGCAGCCAAGGGATCAGCAGCGAAGTGGTATTGCTCACTGCGGCCAAGGAAGTGCAGATTTTAGAAAAGGCCATGCAGCTCGGCGTGTTCGATTTTCTGGTAAAACCTGTACTCTTGAGCCGATTAGACCAAGCTTTGAGTCGATTTGAGAGCCGCCAGCTTAAACTTTCTGCCACCGAAGAGCTGACTCAATCTGTGGTCGATGCCTTTATGGAAGTGCCGACAGGAGCGACTAAGGCCGCAACCCGTTTGCCAAAGGGGGTCGATCAATTGACCCTACAGAAAATTCGCGAAGTGTTTGATGCTAAGCCGCAGGATAAACTCACGGCGCAGAGGGTGGGTGAAAAGCTAGGTGTTAGCCGTTCTACCGCGCGGCGTTATTTAGAATTTCTGTTGGAATTCAATGAGCTGGCGGCGGATCAGAGTTATGGTTCCATCGGCCGCCCCGAACGTTGCTACCACAGAGTGCGCTAGTCTATCTGTTCAGCTGTTACTTTTTTGCATTAAGAGTTTAGTCCACCTTGATCCTTTCAAGCTGCCACTCTGGCAGCTTAGAGGTTAAGTCTGAGATTATTCGATCGATATCGCCCCGCAAGATAATCAATGGCTCACCGCTAAACGCCCCATTGGCTAACTGTTGCAGCCTTGCGGGCGTTAGCGCTTGCAACTCGGCATTTAGCTTTTGCACATCAACTTGAGTTAATCCTGTCGCAATTTGTTGGAGATATTGGTTTTCACGCTGAATGCTGTTGTCTTGACTGAGCACATCCTCCCCCATCAAATAGGTTTTAAGTGCATCGATTTCGCCTTGGCTGGCACTTTGGGTTTTAACGAGCGCGAGGTGATCGAGTATGCCCGCCACAAACGCGCCTGTATGTTCTATGGCTGTACTGCCGTAAAACTTGATGCTGCTGGACAGCGGTGCATTGGCGCACTGGCCGTAAATGCCATAGGTGAGACCGCGCTTTTCCCGTAAATCATAATAGAGTCTGCCCGAAAAACTGCGCCCCATCAGCGCGGATAAACTGCGACAGCCTAAGGCGACTTCCTGTGAACTGAGTTGACTCGTCTCGGACGTATCGCCTAATTCACTATCTACGGTATGACCTATGGCATGATTTATGGAATGGTCTATGCGATAGTCTATGCGATAGTCTATGCGATAGCCTAGGCGGACTTGGGTCTGCACGCTGCCCGGCGCATCGATAAGGTAAATCTTCTTGGTTTGCTTAGGTGTAGTTGTTTCTAGCTTATCTGCTTCTGGCAACGACTTATCAAGTGCTGGCCACAGTTTTAGGCTGGCTTGAAGATCAAATTCGGCGTTTTTAACCTGCGAGTTGGGTAAAAAAAGATGCCACTGTGCTTGCGATGCCGCCTGCTGCTGGATCTGTTGCAGTTGCTTTAGGCTGAGTGAATCGAACAGCTCATCATTATTGAGTACTTTATTGTAGGGATGTTCAGGCCCGAGCAATTTCTCGCGCCACACTTTATCTATCTCTGCGCCACTAAAGGCATTCAAGTGCTTATTGAGCTTGAGTTGGCGGCGAATATTGTCAATATCGACGGGGGCGGTTGTCGCATCAACAAAGGTATTTGGCTGCCAAAATTGCATTAGCAAACCGTAGATATGGTTAACATCGTCGGGGCAGGTGAGGCTTAGATTTATGCTATGCAAGCTGACGCGAATACTGAAGGTTTCAAGGCAGGGGTCTGCGAGATGAATGGCCAGTGCGCGGGCTTTCTCTTGCAGGGCAAGCTGCAAAATATCGGGATTATTGAAGGGAGCCTGTGGACTTATCGCCGCTAAACTGACTCTGTTGCTGAGACTGTTACTGCTTAGAGCATGAGCGCTTAGACTATTACTGCTTTCAAATGCAGCAAGTCTATGTAACTGATAGGGTAAATCCAACTCGGTATGCACTTCATCGCTAAACATTGGATCCGTTGCGGGGATGATGACGCCGCTTTCGGGTAAATGAGTGCTCAAAGAGTTAGGTGTGTCAAAGCTCGCTAAGCTTGGCGGTTCGGTCGGCGTAAAGACGATTTGCGTTTGCTGGCAGGCGCTCAGTAATAACGCCGCTGCGCAGCACATTAAGCTGTGTAGTTGCTTAGGTCCAAGAGATACAGCGGTGAGATTCATCATAATACCGCATCCTCTAGGCTGTCGCTTATATCACCAGGCAGCCATTCCAGCAGTGTTTTCCCCCAGCGAATATACCAAGGTGGCAGTAGGTCGACCCGTACATAGTTTTGAGTAAAATACTGTGCTGCAACTCTTTGGATATCGTCTGCCGTGACCGCATTAATCCGCAGCCACTGCGCGCTAAAGGGATGGTCTTTATCTTGAACTGAAGTCGCCGAAAGCTGTGTGGCTAATGCTTGGGTGTCACTGAGTTGTTGTAATCGATTGTTTAACCACACTTGTTTAAGTGTGCACAGGCGAGTTTCATCCAGAGTCTCTTGCTGCGTTTGTGCGACAAGTCCCAGTACTTTTTCCACTAAGGTATCCAGTGAAGTGCGAGCGCGAGGAACCAAGACAATATTGGCAATCCCATGATTTTCTAACTCAAAGGGCAGGGAATAACTGAGCATTTGCGCAGGATTATGTTGGCTCATTTTAGCAATTGCACTGGCGCTATTTTGAAATAAATAGCCTTCGAGCAGTTGAATCGCCGCCGCATCGGGATGATTTTTACCTACGGTATGCCAAGCGAGCTGTAATCCAGGCCAAGGTCCGCGCTTATCGACTAACTCAGCATGCACTTGTTTAGGCTGGATGTTCAACTCAGTGAATCTAGGTTCAGTCGTCGCTGGTTTAGGCCAAGTTGCAAAGTCTTGCTCAATCCATTGCAGGGTTTGTGGGCTTAACTTGCCGACAAGGGAAAGCTGCATCGCATCGGGGCGATAATAAGCACGGTGAAAGGCGGTTAGGCTTTCAGGTGTGGCTTGCAAGATATCTTCGCGACTACCAATAATACCGTGGCCGTAGGGCGTGCCTTGCACTTGGTCGAGTAAGAACGCCATCGCGCTGCGGACATAGGGCTGATTATCTATGGTTTGCGCCATTTCCTGCAGTACGGTTTCCTGCTGATTTTTAACGGTAGTGGCATTAAGGCTTGGACGGATAAAGCGGTCGGCTTCGAGATACAGCCCCAGTTCTAATGCTGGGCTTGGCAGCGTCACATAGTAATTGGTGTAGTCAAAATGTGTGCTGGCATTAAAACGTGCACCTAAGGCACTGAGCTGCTGGGCATAGGTATCACCGGGGGCATTTTCGCTGCCCTTAAATAACATGTGCTCAAACAGATGGGCATAACCGCTCTGACCTTGGGCTTCGTTGCGGGCGCCTAAATTAAATTGGCTGGCGATTGTGACTGTCTGTTTATCAGCCATGGGCAGTAACCGCACCGTCAGGCCATTTTCGAGAGTGTAGGTTTTTAGGTTCGCTTCGAGCGCGTATAAGGCTTGCGCATCATGCTCGGCGCGACATTGTGCCAGCAGCGAATTGCTAAAAGCACTGGTCGCAAGGGCGATAAAAAAGACGATGTGAGTTCTCATAAGTGCATCCTGCCGAGCATATTTTTTGAATTCGTTAAATAACTCATCGAAGCTGAATGCCGTTACCAAGTGGCGATTAACCCACCAACAGGTATCGATACCGATTGCGATGTGGTTAGCGACTGCTCGGATTTCATCGAAATCAGTTGAATAGCATTCAGTTTTTAAAAAGAACTGCTATGATGGCACAGTTCTTTTTCTGGCATAAGTACAAGATATGGTAAGCAGATCCCCGTTCGAATCCTTTCAGTGGAAAAGCGATATTTTTAACTGTGAAAGCACTGATATTGATAATTTTTATCTGCTGCTTGAGCAGGAAATGACCCGTTTGGGCATGGTTGAGAAGAATTTGGGTGAAGTCGGTAAATACAAGGTTAGCTTGTATCAGTCTCCCGCCGCTAAGTCAGGCTTACCTTCTTTATTGATCAGCGCAGGATTTCATGGCGAAGAATCTGCAGGCCCTTGGGGTTTGCTACATTTTTTGAGTGAAGCTTCAGCAGACCTATTTGAACGGGTGAACTTGAGTTTATTGCCCCTCGTTAATCCAACCGGATTCAGCCGCGGCCATAGATTTAACAAGTACGGCGAAAATCCAAATCGCGGTTTTGTATTTGAGAATGGTAAACCTAAAGCCAACGAACATACGTCGGTGGAAGGTAAGTTGTTGTTAGATCATGCGCAGTTACTGATTGCCGCTTGCCGTGACGGTATTTTAACTTGCCACGAAGATGTCTTGAGCCGTGAAGCCTATGTGTATTCTTTTGAGCCAAGCCAAGTGCCAGGACGCTTTAGCCTCGATTTGCGCGATACCTTAGGTGGTTATTTCCCGATTGCTGAGGATGGCGAGATTGATGCGTGTCCTGTGAAGGATGGCTTGATCTTCAATCACTTCGATACGTCGTTTGAAGCGTGTTTAGTGCGAAGCGGTGCCCGTGTGGGTGCTTGTACCGAAACACCAGCGCTGCAAAACTTCGACCAACGCGTATTGGCAAACAGTGCTGCTATGACTCACTTCTTAGCCCTATGTGCACCTTTATGTGATTGATCTTGTTATTCTATTAGGTGTTTAATCATCTTATAAATGATAAAAAAATACCCGCTGATAGCGGGTATTTTTTTAGGTGATATTTGCCAGTGAATTATTGATTAATTCGCATCGGCACACCGGTACGTTCATCGAGCAGCTTTTTGATCACAGAAGAATTTGTGTCAGCTTTAGCGATAAACTTGGCGATATCTCTAGGTAATGAAATCGCGACTGGCTCATTGGATTCAAACTCAGCCACAGTGCGAGACAGAGGTTGATGCACGGCTAAGTAGCGCTTACCGTCTGGCTCTTCGGTTGCTTTAATCGGCTGGTTCACGAATTGTACGCGGGTGCCCACAGGTACAGTCTTGAATAGATGCTCGATATCTTCATGGCGTAAACGCACGCAACCTTGGCTCACACGTAAACCGATACCGAAACTCGCGTTAGTACCGTGAATCGCATACAAATTACCGATATACAGCGCATACAGTCCCATAGGGTTGTCTGGACCCGCTGGCCATACTGCTGGCAGGATTTCACCCTTAGCAGCATATTCTTTACGAATGCGCGGTGTCGGTGTCCAAGTTGGATTAGCACGTTTACGTTGTACTGTGGTCACCCAGTTTTCTGGCGTGTCTTTACCAATCTGGCCAATACCAATAGGCAGGACTTCAACTGTCTTTTTGCCTTTTGGATAGTAGTACAAACGCATTTCGGCCACGTTGATCACTATGCCTTCACGGGGAGCGTTAGGCAGGATCAGTTGTAATGGAATTAACAGTTGGCTACCTGGCTTTGGCAGAAATGGATCTACACCTGGGTTAGCTTCGAGTAAGTTACTGAGACCGAGCTGGTATTTGGCAGCAATATCTTCGAGAGTGTGTTTACCCTCTGGAACCGTATAATACTGGTTCTCGCCAATTAGCCTGCTTTGGGCGGCTGGTAAAGGATATTCCGTTGCTAAAGCGGACAGACTAGGGAAAACCAAAGTCAATAATAAAGCTGTGGTGCGAAGCATACTCATAAGCGGATACTACGATTCCTGTTAATAAAAAAGCGTGTTTAACGCAGCTTTCTCTGTTAAAACGAGAGCGGCAATTTGACGAGCAAAATGCACTGGCGCGCGAAGCTCGCATCCTTCCTTATTTTGGACATTATTTCAACTGAAATATGATCCGTACAGCGTATTTATCGCTTAATTTTTGTTTTAACGGTTTTCTTCGATGACTGAGGTTGTCAGTATTTAGACTTACCGTTAAACCCTCTGCTTACTTTATCGCCCTATGCGCTGCAATTCCCTGTTTTAGGCTACTGTGCTGTAGTGCTTCTATGATGGTCGCTCAGCCAAAAATGATGGCTGAATGGATTGGTTTTAAGAAAATAGCGTGTGTGCACTTGCTTAAGATATTTTTTGAACTAGGTGATGCTCAACCTGACAAAGTCCGCCGAGTTGAGTTGATTGTTAGATAAATAGTGTGAAAACAATTAGCTTGAGAGTGATGTTCGAATATTCGCCGTTTCACTCGACATTGTTTTATCTGGTGCAGAATTCACTATGATACCCTTAGTTTATACAGGTTTATCAGCCTGGTTTGGCTTTAATGATTTAAGTTTATGTTGAGTTTGTTGTTTTTAACTATCTGATATTCATTTATTTTAATTTTTATAAGTCGTGTGAAAATGTTCTGCGGTTCTTTAGGTTTTACGTTAGCCTTTATCTCAAGGTTAATGCAAAGTTACATTTATGGCGTTTTCTATGTAGATGATTGAAATTTAATATTTAACGCTCCAATAATTCGCTATTTTTGTGCTAATATAAAATCATAAAATTGTAAGTTGAGTCATTTTTAACCTCGGTGATTTGTCTATCGTTTAACTAAACAACCTGTATAAGGAGGCGTTTGTGGATGCAAATTCCATCAATAGTTTTTTTCTGATTGGCGCCTTGCTTACTGCTGTGAGTGTTTTACTCAGTCCCATGTCTTCCCGTTTGGGTATCCCAATTCTTTTAATCTTCCTCGCCGTGGGTATTTTGGCCGGTGAAGATGGCCCTGGCGGCATACTGTTTGATGATTATTCCACCGCTTATTTAGTCAGTAACTTAGCGCTTGCTATCATCTTACTCGATGGTGGTATGCGTACCCGTGTCGCCAGTTTTAGGGTGGCACTGTGGCCTGCATTATCCCTAGCGACCTTTGGCGTCGCTATCACAACCAGTATCACTGGCATGATGGCCGCATGGCTGTTTGACTTGCATTGGTTGCAAGGTTTGCTGGTGGGCGCGATTGTGGGCTCGACCGATGCCGCTGCGGTATTCTCCTTATTGAAAGGGCGCAGTCTCAACGAGCGGGTTGGGGCAACCTTAGAAATTGAGTCCGGCAGTAACGACCCTATGGCGGTATTTTTAACTGTGACGCTGATTGCGATTCTCGCCAATGTGGACACTGAGCTGTCCTTCAGCTTTATGTTTATCAGCTTTATTAAGCAATTTGGTCTGGGGATTTGCTTAGGTTTAGGCGGCGGCTGGATGCTGTGGAAGCTGGTTAATTTGAGCAAATTAGCTGACGGTCTGTACTCTATTTTAGTCTTAAGCGGTGGGCTGATCATTTATGCGGCGTCCAACAAACTTGGCGGCAGTGGTATTTTATCAATTTACTTAGTCGGGCTTTTCCTCGGCAATAAGCCGACCCGTGGCCGCCATGCGATTTTGAACGTACTGGATGGCATGACTTGGGTCAGCCAAATCGGCATGTTCTTGGTATTAGGCTTATTGCTTACCCCTTCCGATTTAGTCGATATCTTGATCCCAGGTTTTGCGCTGGCATTTGGGATGATTTTATTTGCTCGTCCTGTCGCTGTGTGGATCAGCCTATTGCCCTTTAAGAGCTTCAGCAGTCGCGACCGCTGGTTTATTTCGTGGGTAGGATTACGCGGTGCAGTGCCTATCATCTTGGCGGTGTTCCCTATGATGGCGGGCTTACCGGGCGCTCAGTTGTACTTCAACTTAGCCTTCTTCGTTGTACTAGTCTCGTTACTGGTTCAAGGTGCGTCTTTGACCACTGCGGCGCGTTTAGCTAAGGTGGAACTGCCCCCAAAGCCGTTGCCCGTTTCGCGTTCGGGAGTTGAAATTTACCCGAGCAGCGAATGGGAAGTGTTTGTTTATCGTTTGAGTGAAAGTAAGTGGTGTATTGGTGAACCGTTAAAACGTTTAGCTATGCCAGATGGAACACGAATTGCGGCGGTATTTAGGGATGACACTTTACTGCATCCATCGGGTAGCACTCGCCTCGAAGCGGGCGATATACTCTGCGTGCTGGGCCAGGAGCGCAGTTTAGAAGCCTTGAGTAACCTCTTTAGCCAAGCGCCAGAAAATAAAGAAGTACAACGTTTCTTCGGTGATTTCTTTATTGAAACAGACGTTAAACTTGCGGATCTCGCACCAATTTATGGCTTGAGTTTAGATAATCTCGCTGACGATATGACAGTTGCCGATCTGGTGGTGTCACAGCTTGGTGCAAACCCTGTGCTAGGCGATCAGTTCCAATGGCAGTCTTTGCACTGGGTGGTGGCGGGGCTGTATGAAGGCAAAGTCACTAACGTGGGTATTCGTTTACCGACTGAGAATGCGCTCTAATTCTATGTGCTAGATGGTCCTTAACATCGAAAGTCATCATAAAAAATGCCAGCGTATTTGCTGGCATTTTTGTATTTAAAAACTGAATGAGTTACTGATATAACGATTTGTCCGTTGGATCGGGACGGGTTTTAAAGCGGCGATGTAACCACATATATTGGGCGCGGTTTTTATCTATGATGCTCTCAATGATTTTGTTACCGCGAATGGCATCGGCTAATTCATCTTCGCCGGGGAAATTATCCAGCGGTGGCATCACTTCAATCCGATAGCCCTCATCGCCTTCGGTACGTTCCACAAAAAAGGGTAAGACTTTGGCTTTGCCGAGTTTGGCTAACGTGGTGGCACCCGTAATGGTTGCCGCATCTAGCATGGCATAAAACGGAATAAATACCGCGCTGGAGCGGCCAAAGTCTTGATCGGCCGTGTACCAAATGACATCGGGATTACGCAGGCAGCGCACCATTTGGCGCAAGTCGCGTTTAGAAACCAGCCCTTTATTCGAGCGTAAACGGCCTTTAACTTGGAGGTATTCCATCACAGGATTGTTGTGTGGGCGATAAACCCCCACGCCGGGTTGGAATTGGCCGAAGATACGTGCGCCCATTTCCAGCGGTAAACAATGCACGGCAAAGAGGATGACGCCGTGGCCAGCATCGAGAGTGTCTTGCACGTGTTCTTTGCCTGTGATGCTCATGTGCTGCTGCACTTTTTCATCGGACCACCACCATGCATTGATGGTGTCGAAAATGGCTTTGCCCGTTTCTTCAAAGTTACGCTTGAGCAGGGTTTCTCGCTGTGCTTCTGGCATTTCAGGGAAGCAAAGGGCCAAGTTACGGCGCGCCGTATGAGTGCGACTGCCTGCAAATATCATCACTAAGCGACCTAAACCTTTACCCAGTTTCATCTGCCATGAGAGCGGTAGAAGCTGAGTTAAGCGCATCAAGAATACGCCAAACCACATGGGCCAATGCTTAGGATGATATAAAGAAGATGAAAACTCGGCTTTCTCGACCACAAAAATACTCACTACTTTTGAAAATTACTGCTTATTCTAACTCAATTTTTACTGAAAATTAGGTACAATCACGGTTTAATTTCTGCATAAAGATAAGAGCACTATGAAGGTTTCTCTGCCAGCATTTGAAAAAGCCAGAGTGTTAGTCGTCGGCGATGTGATGTTAGACCGCTATTGGGTTGGCCCTACGGGACGTATCTCCCCCGAGGCCCCCGTACCTGTGGTGAAGATTAATCAAGTCGAAGACAGACCCGGCGGCGCGGCCAACGTGGCGCTCAATATCGCGACCTTAGGTGGTCAAGTCCAACTTGCTGGACTCGTCGGTCAAGACGATACCGCCAACGCCCTAACGCTCGGCGTGCAAACCTTAGGGGTTGAACCCCAATGGTTAACCATTGCAGACAAGCCAACCATCACTAAGTTGCGGGTGTTATCACGTAATCAGCAGTTGATCCGCCTCGATTTCGAAGAAGCTTTCGACAAAGCCGACAGTGTGCGTTTACTCAAGCAATCTGAGGCCTTACTCGATTCCGTCGATGTGGTGGTGTTGTCAGATTATGCGAAGGGCGCTATCGATCAGCCGCGAGATTTTATTGCTTTAGCGCGTTCAAAAGGTGTGACGGTGTTAGTCGATCCTAAGGGCAGTGACTTTGGTCGTTATCAGGGGGCGTCGTTGATCACCCCAAATATGAGCGAGTTTGAAGCAGTTGTTGGCACTGTGACCTCAGAAGCGGATCTGCTGGAAAAAGCCCGTGGCTTACTCAAGCAACATCATTTTGATGCCATCTTAGTCACCCGCTCTGAAAAGGGCATGACCTTAGTGACCGCGAATGCGCCCGAGCTGCACATTCCTACCGTTGCCCGTGAAGTCTATGACGTGACCGGCGCTGGCGATACTGTGATTTCGGCCTTAGCAACCTCATTAGCCGCGGGCGCCGATTTAGCGCAAGCCTGTGCAATTGCGAACACAGCCGCTGGCGTGGTGGTCGGTAAACTCGGTACTTCTACCGTGAGCCGCATTGAGCTTATTGAAGCGTTAGCTTTGCACCATGGAGAATCGGGTTTTGGAGTGGTGAGTGAAGATCAACTCGCCTACGCCTTAGAGCAAGCCAAACTGCGCGGTGAGCGTGTGGTGATGACCAATGGTTGCTTTGATATTTTGCATGCGGGCCACGTGAGTTATCTCAAACAAGCCAAAGCCTTAGGCGATCGCTTGATTGTGGCAGTAAACGATGATGCCTCGGTTAAACGCCTAAAGGGTGAGGGGCGTCCGGTCAATCAGGTGGATCGTCGTATGGCCGTGTTAGCGGGCTTAGCCTCTGTCGATTGGGTGGTGCCTTTTAGTGAAGATACGCCGCAGCGCATTATCGCTCGACTGTTGCCAAATTTATTAGTTAAAGGCGGCGACTATAAGCTGGAAGATATCGCAGGCGGCGCTGAAGTGATTGCCGCTGGCGGTCAAGTGCAAGTGCTGGGATTTGAGGATGGCATTTCGACCACGGCGATTATTCAAAATATCATGGCAAATCAGTGAACTTAGTTGCTCTGGTATTCGCATCTAGCCTGTCTTGGACGCCCATCGCCGATAAGCAGGCTTTGATTTGCCCTTTACCAGAGCTTGGCGCTTGCTTGGCATTATTGCCTAAGCAAGTGTTGGCGCAGCTGCCCGCTACGTTAGAGCAATTTAGGCGCGATTTAGGCCAGCGAGGCGCCATGGTTATGCCCGTCGATGACAATAAGGTTGCAGGCCTAGTCTTAGTCAACGAGTTGCAGTCGCCGCAAGTGCAGTTAGCCAGTGTCGATCTGGTGACCTATCAATTACCTTTGCTCGAACAGCCGCAATTAACCCTATGGCATGAGCTCGGTCATTTGGAGAACCTTGCCCTACAAGGCACAGTATTACCGACTCAATTGAGCGCATATCAGCATGAATGGCTAGCCGATATTTATCTGGTTTGGCGTATCGCGCGGGAGCGAGGTGATTTTACCTTGGCATGGCAGCAATACCATAGACGCAATCTCGATGCGTTAACAAGTTCGCAATACTTGTCGCACTGGAGTTCGCCTATGATGATACAAGTGTTGCGCCGCTATAAGGTGGCTCACGTGGCGAGTTTTGCCGATTATCGGGATTTTTTGGCGGATTTTTATCCTAAAGCCGAGCAATTAGCGCCGAGGTTATTAGGCGAGTATTCGAGCTTAATGCAACGCACTTTTGGCGCGAGTGTGTTGCAACCCCTTCCTGAATATCTATTTTGGCGAAAAGCCGAACTTGGACATTATCTACAACCCACCTTCGTTTTACTCATGGGCGAGGAAAAAGCGCATAACTGGTTGGTACAAAATTCAATGTTATGAAGGTGTTAATGAATCCTATGTTTAAGCCTGTTTTAAACTGAACCCTAGCTGAACAAAAGCGAAATACGCTGGTTGCAGCCGAGTGAACAGCAGTAATCCCTGAGCGGCTTTGGTAAGCTTTCCCCCTAAAAATAAGAGGGGAGACTTTACTATGGCTAAGCGCTCGCGAGTACAAACTGAGCAAACCATAAATCAGATTATGGATGAAGCGTTAAGACAAATTTTGACTATCGGCTTTGAGACTATGTCTTATACCACGTTATCTGAAGCAACGGGGATTAGCCGCACAGGTATTAGCCACCATTTTCCACGCAAGAGCGATTTTCTCGTTCGTTTAGATAGCCGTATTGGTAATCTATTTGTTGCGGCTCTGGATTTTTCTAGCCAAGAGGCATTAGAAACATCATGGATGCAGGCTATGCAGGAAGAGCATTACCGCGCAGTATTGAGACTGTTCTTTAGTCTTTGTGGTGGTGCCAACAATGAAATCACTCTCTTTAGAGCGGTGAGCACAGCACGTCAACAAGCGATTGCTGAGTTAGGCTTAGCGGGTGATCGCACGATCAACCATCTAATAGGCCGTACTGCTATGATGTTGTTGTCCAATTTTGATGTGGCAAAAGCAGCATAAAAGACTGACCAACAAATATAAAAATGGAGCCCGATGGCTCCTTTTTTATGGGGGGAAATCGTGATTTTTACTGAGGAAACTCATTCTTTTGTCATGTAAGATAGGCCCTTTATTGCGTTATACCGCTTTTTACTCTTGATTTGACAGGATACACATATGGACATGAACCCTAGCCCTAATGCCGCCGATGCTCCCAAACGTAACATCAAGCTCGATAATACAGAGCTCATCAAAACCAGTTTTTGGGTGAGTCAGGTCTTTATTATCATTGCGACGGTTGTCGGGGTGTATTTGGCCGCGCAGGAAGGTTTATCGCAGGCGATTAAATTCGATAACTTAAGTAATATGCAAAACAACTATCATCTGCGCCATGCGCTCTATGATGAGTTGAGTGACAACGTTGAAGTGCTAAACGCGTATGCAGAGAAGATTCGGACTGAGGCACCCTATGACATAAAGTCAGTGCATCCCAATATGGCGACCTTTGTATGGGAAAACATGCGTTATTCAGCCAATACCTTAGAAACTCCAAGCAAAATACTGAGTGATGCACGTCGTTTCTACCTCTCATCGGCAAATGTGGTTGAAAAGATAGAAAGTAAATTCTACGGCCCACGTTTTGGGGCCACCCAACTTGTTGAGTTAACAGAAGAACTGACCAAATCCACTTTGCCCGCATTAAAAGCAAACTATGAGTCTTTAGCCGCTGAATTAAGAGCAAACGATATTTCGCTCGATTAGTTCTAGGGAAGCTATTGCCAAAACGCTGGGTCTGATGTGCGTCACAAGCATGAAAAGTGGTGTGTAAACCGCTGGCTTTTTGGGTGATTAAGTCGAACTGTTGTATTTAAAAAGTCAGCTCAAAGCTCAAAGAAAGGGAAGATTATGAGTTTCAAATGTCCTGGTTGTCATAACCATAAAATGCGTGAATATGAGTTTCACGGTGAAAAAGTGGATACTTGCGAGGCCTGTGGGGGATTGTGGTTTGATAACGGCGAACTCAACAAAGCGTTGTCGAAGGCTGACAATGGCGATGACAAAGTGCGTGTTGAAGAAACACTCGGTGCACATTTAGGTCAGGCTAAGCGCCAATGTGGCCATTGTGAGGTGTCGCTTGAGCGCTACCACTTGATGGATGGTTACCAAATAGAAGTCGATGTTTGCCATAGCTGCAGCGGCATATGGATAGACAGGGATGAAAGCGACAAAGTGGTGAAATCTCCACTTGTTAAAAACCTGCTCGCTGAACTGGACGCAAAAATAAGCACTAAGACTTGGATATTCCAATTCTTATCCCAGATGCCGGTTGAGTTTAACCTCAAGCCAAAAAAGCCGCCTGTGGTGACCTACTTGTTACTGGCGCTCAATATTTTGGTTTTTGTTGGCTATGGATTCGATCTGGATATGACTGATAACGTGTTTGCTCGTTTTGCACTACGGGCTGACGACGTAATGCACGGTAGCCATGTTTGGACTCTATTTAGCCATATGTTTTTACACGGTGATTTAATGCATCTTGCCGGTAATATGTACTTTTTATATGTAGTTGGCGATAACCTCGAAGATGCGCTTGGCCGCGGCCGCTTTTTTGTGTTGTATTTGGTGTGTGGTTTTGCCGCCGCTGCAACTCAAATTGCTGCCGATCCTGGCTCGAATATTTATATGGTTGGTGCAAGTGGTGCCATTGCTGGGTTATTTGGCATGTATTTAATGTGGTTTAGACATGCGAGTCTGACTTTCATGTTTATCATTTATCAGAAGAAGCTTTCGCCTATGGCATTCTTCAGCATCTGGTTAGTCTTTAATATTATTGGTTTAATCATGGCTGGTGAAGGCGTTGCTTACTGGGCACATATCGGTGGTTTTGTCGCGGGTCTTTTGATGGGTATTTTCCTAAAAGACAAAGTGATGCAAGCTAATCCACTGATTGCCATGCTCAACGAACCTGAGGTTAAGATAGCGCGCTAAAAGAGGCTCTTTACCAATTTGGCAGCTAGAGTGATATAGGATATAAAAAGGGAGCTGCTGGCTCCCTTTTCATTTCACATTTCTTTAAGCCTTTTAAGCTAGTCTCCGCGCCCATAGGATGTGAGGCTTTACATGCCCACAATCCACATCGTTTTCACAGGTCAAAATGCGAAGTAGAATCTAACGCTATTTAAAGGAAAGAATGAATGTTGCTTGGACTGTTTATCCTGTCTGGCGTATTAATCAAAACCTCATTACTCGGGCTTGGCTGGATATCGATTGCCATCGGCCTCAGTGGGTATCTATTTTGTCGCTGGTTTCATTTCAATTTGGATATCAAACTGATTGGTAAATTTAGACGCCTTTTCATCACAGCTGCGGCTCTGCATCTTCTGGTCTATATCGGCTTAATCACTAAGCTTTTCCTTATCGACAGCTTAGAAGACTTGCCCACATTTCTGATAAGTCACTTAGTGTTTCACCACATCATCAGCGCCACAATTGCTGCCGTATTAACTTTTATGGCTATTGGTATTTATCTACTGCAACAAAAAATAAAAACGCCTTACCCGCAGCAACTTAGAAAAGGCGCTAAATGACCTAAATGCCATTTAGACCATAGTTAACCCGTTCACTCTGTTCTATTTTACTTACAATTTATGCTGCCTGTGCACGCAGACTTATCTTTTCTATTTACGCTGGATCAGTTAAAACCATTCAAGGGAATAGATAATTTTCCTGCAAGTCTCTAAACATCCCCTAACCATAACGTAGAAGATTCTCGATAGGCACCTCAGAATCACAAGGATCACCTCAATGGACTGCAAACTGAGATTATATTTAGCCCTTAGACACCAGATTAATCGCATCGCCTTGTTAGCGTGCATTTTCCTTATCTCACCAGTTCAGGCTGAGAATAGTCCGACTCACACAATGCCAGTATCCGAGAGAAGCAGCTTAGTTTATGGTCAAAGTTTTACCCATAACTCCAACCTATATAACGCCGAACGTCGCTATATGGTGGCGCTGCCTGAACGCTATCACGCGACCCAACGTCAGTATCCGGTGCTCTATATCATCGATGGAGATTTTCAATTTCGCCACGTATCAGCAGCGGTCAACAATCTCGCCCGCGTCGGTAAAATCCCACCAATGATAGTGGTCGGAATTGCATTACAAGGCCAAGCAGATTATATAAAAAGCACCACGTGGGCGGCAGAGGATAATCCAGAATATGGTGGTGCAGCTTTGTTGCAGAGTTATTTAGCTCAGGAGCTCATTCCTTTAATCAATCAGCAATTTCGCACTTCAGGTAACAATGCCTTGGCAGGATATTCTCTTGGGGGCCTATTCACCTTGTATAGCATGATGCAGCAGAATACGCCCTTTAACGCCTATCTTGCCATGAGCCCAAGCGTTTGGTTCGACAACTACAGCAGCAACGCCCTATTCACTCAATATCTCAAACAAAAACAGCAGGACAAATCTAAGCTGCCGCCCTTGTTTTTATCTGTAGCCAACGAACAAGGTATGGGCGTGGTGGAGATGGTCGATGCGATTAACCCCATAGCAAGCGAGTTAGTTGCAAATCAACAGTGGCGTTGGCAGTTCCAACAGTTTCCGGATGAAAACCACTACACTACAGCGATGCCTGCACTATTGGATGCTCTAGCTTTTATTTCACCCCAGTATTTTATCGACCTTGATGAGCTAGTGAAATTGCCAAAGTACGCCGATGTATTCGATTTATTTGCCGCTAAACAACAAACTTGGGCAGGATTTCAACTCGAATGGTTACAGGCTTATACCTTCGCTAAATATGTGTTTATTTCAAAACAAGAAGGGCAAATTGATCAACTCCTAAAAGATGCCAAACAGCAATTACCAGCATCTTATACCGAATTATGTATTGGGCTCGCGAAAGTCTTTATTTATAAACAACAGGCTGATAAAGCGCAGCAAATATTACTCAGTGCAAAAACAGAAGGTGAGCTAAGCGCCGATTGGCAGCAACAGATGAGCCTAAGCTATGCCGCACTCGGTAATAAAGATGCTGCTCTAAAAGCACATCAACGCGCACTCTTCCTCGCGAAATCACAAGGTTTAGAAAGTTGGGAATGGTGGGAACTGGCACCTTAGCGCATGCAAATACTTCAAGCACTGTTAAATGGCAAACGTGTCCTTTAACAGTGCTTAGCTAAGGCCAACATCGACTTTATAAATGGATTAATCTACAGCAATGTCGTTATCGTTAAGCTCTTTTGACAGGATTTCATAATTCGTTTTAAGCTTCGGCAAGGTATCTTCTTGGATCTTACTCAGTAAACTTTGCAGTAGGCCCTTGCCGTAGAAAACACTGTAGTGGCGGGTTTCAATATTACTGATGATCTGCTCAGACTCTAAATAAAAACGACGAATATCGGACAAGATATGACTCGGCGTCTCTAGGGCATTGGCTGAATAGCGCATATCGTGAGCTTTTTAATTGATTAATAATGAAATACTTATACATACTGTGAGTTTAAGTGTGTCACATTGTGAGAATGATGCAAAAGAGTTGCAGCGGCGCAAAGTTTCATTGCCATGAGTAGCTAGTTTTCCCAAATATTTTATATCGCGAAGAATATGTCAGTTTACATGTTTACAGATTGAACCATTACTTGAAAAATATAAGGATATATTTATATGTGTATAAATAATAAATTATTTTCAATTCGGAATTTCTATCTATTGGCTTCTGTATTTCTAGTTTTTACTAGTAACGTATATGCCAAGGATCCAAGTGAGCTAGGTTTTTTGTATAAGCAAGTAATCGATGCGCCAAAAAATAACTCATACAATGATGCAATTAGTAAAGTCATTGAAGTAAATGATAAATATAAAGGCGATCAGCAAAGCCGATTTACTATAAATCAGCCGTTAACAACGTTATATTCATATGTGGGTCAATATGAAAAGGCAATAAGTTTCCCGACGGATGTTCCACTTATTTCAGAAGGCCTTATTGAAAACCTTTCTGCCATATCGGCAGTTGATAAAATTCAAGCAATGTCCGAAGAAACTAAAATTGTTATGATAAATGAGGCTCACCACATAGCTCTTCATCGCACTTTAACAGCGTCTTTATTGCAAAAGTTATGGAGTAGTGGGTATCGTTACCTAGCAATTGAAACGTTATCAAAGAGAGATGTTGATATCAATATTCGAGGATATGTTATCGAACGCTCTGGTACATATTCTAACGAACCCGTATATGCCGAAATGATCAGAACAGCTAAGAAACTTGGTTATCAAATTATAGCGTATGATGACTCAGGTAGTGAAAGGGAGAAGAAAGCCGCTGAAAATATATTTAATGCTACTTTTTCTATTAACAAAAATGCCAAGGTTATAGTACATTGTGGCTATAGTCATATTTTAGAAAAAAATATTAAAGATAAAAGAATCTGGCTGGCAAACGAATTGGCTAATCTTACCGGTATCAATCCGCTTACAATTAGTCAGACTAATTTAATGGAGTCGAAAACGTTAGAATTTGAAAATCCAATTTACAATAAAATTTTAAACAAATTTAACCCGAAAATCCCCATTGTTTTAACTGATAATTTGGGACTCGTATGGTCAACTATGCCAGGGCAGCATGATGTCGATGTCATTTGGCCGAGAACGACATACACTAATACTCGACCAGATTGGTACATTCAAAACTACGACTTAATTGCATTTGAAGGTAGATGGTGTAGAAATAAATACCCATGCATTATTGAAATAAGAAGAGGGAATGAGTTGAACGCTATACCATTTGATCGACTACGTATTGAGGTTGAGCCAAATAAAAATGTTGTACTACGCTTACCTCTACATGAATCCATTATATTTGGTTTTAATGAACATGGAGATAAAGTGTTTGAAGAAAAAATAAATGCTAGTAAAGGCTGATTTTATATTAGGATTTATTTTTATGGTTTAAAGTCTAACTTAATCCATAACAAGCTTACTCATACATTGAGGCATAGGTTGTTATACATAGGTATGTTCATAAGTTAAATGACGACTTTATAAATGTCGTGGCTTAAAATGAAGTTGGATTAAACTCAGGCATTAGTTAAATATGCGAATGAAGGTTATGATGTTTCTTACTTTGTACTAATATCACTATTTTTGGTTAATAGTGTCTAAATTTATTAGAGACTGGATTGTAGTTGGTGTTGGCGCCAGAATTCATGCAACTGTATTCTCTAACTTCTGGAGTAATCAAAAAATTTAAAATATATTTCTGGCTTGAGGCGAGACAATATCTTGTTTGTTGATTGATGTCCGAACAAACATCCTCGGAACAAGGTCATCTCGATAGCATTCTAATTTATTACATCTATTGGTGATTTACGCTGCCATCGCGTCATAACACCATTAGAACCCAAATAGGGCTGAACTAACTCGGCTCCAACGCATCAGCTATGCAGATGAATTCGGTGAGACGAGTAACGTGAGTATGGGCTAATGCTTTTGATAATTGCATAAAAAATCCGATGACATGACGTCATCGGATTTTTCAGCGGGATCTTTAAGCGAGCCTTTTTAACTGTTCGGCATTAAGCCAGCGGCTCCCTTTTTATCATTGAAACAGTGTGTTTCGCCTAAGCGATTGCCACTCTGCTGAAGTTACATCAGACTCAAAGTGCTTTTAAAATCGCTTCGACACTGGCTTTTGCATCCCCAAACAGCATTTGGGTATTTTCTTTGAAGAACAGTGGGTTTTGCACGCCGGCATAACCTGTGTTCATCGAGCGCTTAAAGCCGATAACGTTTTGTGCTTTCCATACTTCGAGCACAGGCATGCCTGCGATTGGGCTACCAGGATCTTCCATTGCCGCAGGGTTAACCGTGTCGTTGGCACCAATGACGAGTACTACGTCGGTGTCGTTAAAGTCTTCGTTGATTTCGTCCATTTCCAGCACGATATCGTAGGGGACTTTCGCTTCCGCCAGCAGTACGTTCATATGGCCGGGTAAACGGCCTGCAACTGGGTGGATACCAAAACGGACTTTTACGCCGCGATCGCGTAGCTTTTGAGTGATTTCAGCCACTGGATATTGCGCCTGTGCCACTGCCATACCGTAACCTGGAGTGATGATGACAGAGGTGGCATTTTTCAGCATATCCGCCACATCTTCGGCGTTGGTTTCACGGTATTCGCCCATTTCTTCATCGGCAGTCGAGGCTACACCATCTGTGCCAAAGCCACCTGCGATAACCGAAATAAACGAGCGATTCATCGCCTTACACATAATGTAAGACAGAATTGCACCCGATGAACCCACTAATGCGCCAACGACAATCAAGAGGTCGTTCGACAACATAAAGCCCGCCGCTGCCGCTGCCCAACCCGAGTAGGAGTTCAGCATAGACACCACCACTGGCATATCCGCGCCGCCAATGGATGCCACTAAATGCCAGCCAAAGGCGAAGGCGATCAGCGTCATCAACAGCAGAGCTGGCATAGTGCCGCCCGTTTGGACGAAGTAAACCAGCAGGGCGAAGGCCACGAGTACTGCCACTAGGTTTAACTTGTGGCGATGTGGCAGCATCAAAGGTTTTGATGAAATCAGCCCACGTAACTTACAAAAGGCTACGATAGAACCTGTGAAGGTGACCGCACCGATGAAGATCCCGAGGAATACTTCGACTAAGTGAATGTTAAGCATGGCGCCAGTGAGATGCTCTTTGCTGGCAGCTTTTGCTGCTTCACTTAGGGCATCATGCACTGCGGCGAGCGTCGTATTGATATCGCCACCGACAGCCACGACGACTTGCGATACTTCCTGTGGGTGCAAGTCGATAAAGCTGTTAAAGCCCACCAATACAGCGGCCATACCGACAAAGCTGTGCAAGATGGCAACCAGTTCAGGCATTTCAGTCATTTCGACTTTTAATGCTAAACGGATACCAATCGCGCCGCCAATCACCATGGCGATTAAGATCCACGCAATACCGTTAGTATCAGGGTTGAAAATGGTAGCCAGTAGGGCGATTGCCATACCTGCGATTCCGAATAAATTGCCGTGTTTTGCCGTCTCTTGCTTCGACAGTCCCGCGAGACTGAAGATGAAGAGAATGGCGGCAATAATGTAAGCTGCTGTTACCAGTCCTTGAGACACGTTAAACCCCCTTAATCCTTACGGAACATCTTCAGCATGCGCTGAGTGACGGTGAAGCCACCGAAGATGTTAATACTGGCGATCAGCACGGCGATAAACGCCAGTACAGTGACCAAAGTTGAACCCTGACCGATTTGCAACAGGGCGCCGACCACGATAATGCCCGAAATCGCGTTTGTGACTGACATCAAAGGCGTATGCAGTGAGTGGGACACGTTCCACACCACATAATAACCGACGACGCAGGACAGTAAGAATACCGTGAAATGCGACAGGAACTCAGGTGGTGCAACCGATGCCACGGCTGCAAATCCAGCAGCGCCTAAGGCGGCGAGCACGTACTTGAGCTTAGATGGCGCTTTCGGAGTGGTGTCTTTAGGCGCGATTTTCGCGGCAGGTTTTGCCGGCGCCGCAGAAACCGAAATCGGTGGTGGCGGGAAGGTCACTTCACCTTCTTTGATCACAGTCATGTTGCGCATGACCACATCATCGAAATTGATGCTGGCAGTGCCGTCTTTTTCTTTACACATTAACTTCATCAGGTTGACTAAGTTAGTGCCGTAAAGCTGTGACGATTGTGCAGGCAAGCGACCGGGAAGGTCGGTATAACCAATCACTTTTACACCGTTCGGGGTGACAAACAGCTCACCCGATTGCGTGTATTCGCAGTTACCGCCCGTTGCAGCGGCTAAATCGACGATCACTGAGCCGCTCTTCATGCTATCAACCATGGCTTTGGTGATGAGCTTAGGTGCAGGACGGCCGGGGATCAGCGCCGTAGTGATGATGATATCGACTTCTTTGGCTTGCTCAGCAAACAGCGCCATTTCGGCGGCAATAAATTCATCCGACATGGTTTTAGCATAACCATCGGATGAGCCACCTTCTTCGTTACCAAAATCCAGTTTAAGGAATTGGCCGCCCATAGACTCAATTTGCTCGGCCACTTCTAAGCGGGTATCGAAGGCGCGCACTATGGCGCCTAGCGAACCTGCAGTGCCAATGGCAGCAAGACCTGCCACACCAGCACCAATCACTAGCACTTTAGCGGGCGGCACTTTACCGGCCGCGGTAATTTGACCGGTAAAGAAACGGCCAAATTGATGCGCGGCTTCAACAACGGCGCGATAACCGCCAATGTTGGCCATAGAGGAGAGAGCATCGAGTGACTGGGCACGGGAGATGCGTGGCACCATGTCCATCGCCATCACGTTGATCTTGCGTTTAGATAACTTCTCAACCAGCTCAGGGTTTTGTGCGGGCCAAATAAAGCTAACGACAGTTGCTCCGTCTTTGATTTGTTCGATTTCGGCGTCGCTTGGCGCATTGACCTTAAAAATCAGATCGGCTTGCCAAACGTCAGTTGTCACTTTCGCGCCTGCAGCTTCAAAGGCTGCATCATCGAAACTTGACAGTTGACCCGCATTGGCCTCAATAACAACTTCAAAGCCGAGTTTTTTAAGCTGCTCGACGGTGGCTGGGGTCGCGGCGACCCTAGTTTCACCGGCGAGACTTTCTCTCGGTATTCCAATCTGCATGACTTCTCCCTGGTGGTTTATATAATCGTTCCGCCTGCTGTGCTTCCTTTATCGTACTCAACTGCAAAATCTGTCATCGCCAGCGATTACTCGGCTGGTGATTCGAGTCAGTTCGGGCATTCAATCTAGGATGGACACTTTTTGTTTTAAAAACAAACTATTCTGTGGGCAACAGAAATTTCTGTTCGACAGGCTCATGACCATTGTGGCAATACTTTAGCTTGGCACAAGTGCATATTTCTCAAGCAGGCCGTTTCTGCACTGGTCGGATCAAAAACTTTTAACCAGTGCACACTTTTGTAGCTTAAATTTTGCACTTTGTATATTCCAAAATGGAATTAAAAATCCGATTTTATTCTTTTTTGCTTTTCTTAAACCGCGATAAGCTTGTGGACATTACACTGTCATAGGGCCGTCTCATGTTGTTAAAAGAACTTTCATCGCTGGCTTCGCCATTGTCTCAAGGACAAGTCGAGAAGCTAAAACAACTCACTTCTGAGTTAAGTGCTATGCAACTGGCTTGGGTGAGTGGCTATCTTGCTGCCACCGCCAATGCTGGCCAACTAGCTCCCGCCGCAGAGGCGCAAACCGCTCAAACAGTGACGATTCTTTATGGCAGCCAAACGGGTAATGGCCGTGGTGTCGCCAAAGCGCTCGCCGATAAAGCACAGGCGCAAGGTTATGCGGTCAATCTAGCTTCAATGGGCGAATACAATGTTCGCCAACTGAAACAAGAAACTGTGCTCTTGCTGGTGGTCAGCACCCATGGTGAAGGTGAAGCGCCGGATGACGCGATTGAATTACATAAGTTTTTAGCATCGAAACGTGCGCCTAAGTTAGACAATCTACATTACTCAGTGCTTGCGCTTGGGGATTCAAGTTATGAATTCTTCTGCCAAACCGGTAAAGACTTTAGTACTCGTTTAGCGCTACTGGGTGCTAAGTCATTGTTACCTTTGGTTGAATGTGATGTGGACTATGAAGCCGCCGCTGGTCAGTGGCACGCCGATGTATTAGAGGCCGTTAAGCCGCTTATCGAAACCTCGTCCGCCAGCGTGGTATCTATCGGTACCGCTAAAACGATTGGCGAAAGCGAGTTTACTAAGCAAAACCCCTATAGCGCTGAAGTGCTAGCGAGCCAAAAAATTACCGGCCGCGGTTCGGACCGAGACGTGCGCCATGTTGAAATTGACCTTGGCGATTCAGGCTTAAGCTATCAAGCGGGCGATGCCCTCGGTGTGTGGTTTAGCAATAATGAAGTGTTAGTCGATGAAGTCCTCGTGGGTCTGTCGTTGGCCGCCGATGAGTTAGTAACCATAGGCACAGAATCTTTGACCCTTAAGCAAGCTTTGCTTGAGAAGAAAGAGCTGACTCAGTTGTATCCCGGATTAGTCAAAGCGTGGGCCGAACTGAGCGGCAGTGCTGAACTGTTGGCATTGAGCGAAGATAAAGAACAAGTTCGTCATTTTATTCTTAAGCATCAATTTGCGGATTTAGTCGCCCAGTATCCGTTAACAAATAGCGCTGTCACGTTAAGCGCGGCAAGATTGCTTGAGTTACTGCGCCCATTAACCCCAAGACTTTACTCTATCGCCTCAAGCCAAAGTGAAGTGGAAACCGAAGTCCATTTAACCGTGGCGTTAGTGGAAGATGAGCGTCACGGCGCGGCCCGTTTTGGCGGCGCGTCACACTTCTTAGCCTCTGCGCAGGAAGGCACTCAGGTTAAGGTTTATGTTGAGTCGAATAAGCATTTCCGTTTACCCGAGAATCCAGACACACCAGTTATTATGGTTGGCCCAGGCACAGGTGTTGCGCCGTTTCGCGCCTTTATGCAGGAGCGCGTAGCACAAGGGATTCAAGGTGATAGCTGGTTATTCTTCGGCAATCCACACTTTGAGCAGGATTTCTTGTATCAAACTGAGTGGCAACAGTATTTGAAAAATGGCGATTTAAGCCGTATCGACGTGGCATTCTCGCGCGATCAAGCCCATAAAATATATGTGCAGCACCGTATTAAAGAGCAAGGCCAAGCCCTGTGGCAATGGTTGCAAAACGGCGCGCATCTGTACATTTGTGGTGATGCTGAACGTATGGCCAAAGATGTTCACCAAGCCTTGATAGAGGTGGCAGTCGAAGTCGGTGGTTTGAATACCGAAGCTGCCGAAGCCTACTTTGAAACACTGCGCAGCGATAAACGTTACCAAAAAGACGTGTATTAATCTCAACCATTGCGCATATAAGAAACGCATAAGAATAGCCAAAGCTGCACACGTGATGACCAGTGCAGTCAGCGAACCGAATTTGAAGAGGCAGTTGCCATGAGTGAGCAAAAGTTAGCGTTAAACGAATACCTAAAGACCGACAGTGATTACCTGCGCGGGACCATCAAAGAAGGTTTAGATTCTGCGGTAACCGGCAGTTTCAGTGACGGCGATCAGCAGCTGATCAAATTCCACGGCTTCTATCAGCAGGATGACCGCGATTTACGTAACGAACGTAAAGAGCAAAAACTTGAACCTTTATACAGCTTTATGTTGCGTGCCCGTGTACCTGGCGGTATTTGTTCTCCGCAGCAATGGTTAGGCGTAGACAAGATTGCCTCGACGCTCACCAGCTCGAACAGCATTCGTTTGACGACCCGTCAAACCTTCCAATACCACGGTATTCCTAAGCGTAACTTGAAGACCATTATTCAAGACTTAGATCGTGAAGCGCTGGATTCGATTGCTGCTTGTGGTGACGTTAACCGTAACGTGATGTGTAACCCTAATCCGGTGGAATCGAAACTGCACGAGCAAGCCTATGCGGTGGCGAAACAACTGTCAGATCATCTGTTGCCCCATACGCGCGCCTACGCCGAAATTTGGTTAGATGAAGAAAAGCTACTTTCGACCGAAGATGAAACCGTTGAACCTGTATATGGCAAAACTTATCTGCCACGTAAGTTCAAAATGGCGGTTGCGGTTCCTCCCGATAACGATGTTGACGTTTACACTAACGATTTAGGCTTTATCGCCGTTGCTGAAAACGGTGAGTTGGTTGGCTTTAACTTAACCGCGGGCGGCGGCATGGGCTCGACCCATGGCGAGGTGGAGACTTTCCCACGTCTGGCTGACGACTTTGGTTTTATCAAAACTGAAGACGTGATGAAGTTTGCCGAAGCTGTCATGACAGTGCAACGCGACTGGGGTAATCGTGTTAACCGTAAACGTTCACGCCTTAAATACACTATCGTCGACCATGGCTATGAGAAATTTAAAGCCGAAGTCGAACTGCGTGCTGGAGTGAAGTTTGAGCCTAAGCGTGATGTAGTGATTGGCGATCGCGGCGATCGTTATGGTTGGGTTGAAGGTGTTGATGGTAAATGGCATTTAACCTTATTTATCGAAAGCGGCCGCATTAAAGATTTACCGGGCCAAACCCTGCAAACGGGACTGCGTGAAATAGCTAAGATCCACAAAGGCGATTTCCGCATGACCTCGAATCAAAACATGATCATTGCAGGTGTCGCGGCAGAAGATAAAGCCACGATTGAAGGCTTAGCCCGCAAACACGGACTACTGGGCCAAGTGTTGACGCAAACCCGCGGTCATTCGATTGCCTGTGTGGCGTTGCCGACGTGTCCATTAGCAATGGCGGAAGCTGAGCGTTACTTCCCTGAGTTTATCGATCATATCGATGCGCTGCAGGCAAAACACGGCATCAGCGAGCAAGCGATTGTGGTGCGGATGACGGGTTGTCCAAACGGTTGTGCACGTCCATTTGCCGCTGAAATTGGCCTTGTGGGCAAAGCGCCAGGTCGTTACAACTTGTACTTAGGCGCAAGCTTTGAAGGGACTCGTCTGAACAAGATGCACAGAGAAAATATCCAAGAGGCGGAAATTCTCGCCGAATTGGATGCCCTGTTTGGCCGCTACGCTGTTGAGCGTGATGCAGGCGAAACCTTTGGTAACTTCACCGTCCGCGTAGGCGTTGTGAAGGCGGTGATTGATGCCGCTAAGGATTTTCATGGTTGATCATCAACAAAAAACCAGTGATACAATGCCGACTGTGGTCAGCACGGCCGAGTTAACGGCGCTATTGAGTGCGCCTAAGGCCGAGCAAGCGATAGAGCTTGAACGCATAAATCAGTTCTTAGCTGGATTAAGCGCACAAGAGCGAGTGTTGTGGGGCTTAACTTATTTGCCCGGTAATCATGCGCTGTCGTCAAGTTTTGGTATTCAAGCCGCTGTGATGCTGCATATGGTGAGCCAGGCACAGGCGAATATTCCGGTTATCCTCACGGATACAGGGTATTTGTTCCCTGAAACCTATCAGTTTATCGATGAGCTGACACAGCGTTTATCATTGAATGTAAAAGTATATCAAGCGCCGATGACAGCCGCATGGCAAGAGGCACGCTTTGGTAAGTTGTGGGAGCAAGGGTTAGACGGGCTAGAGCAATACAATCGTTTAAACAAAGTTGAGCCTATGCAACGCGCCTTAGCCGAGCTTGACGTCGGTACTTGGTTTGCAGGGCTGAGACGTAGCCAAGCCAGCACCCGTGAGGCGCTGCCGATACTGGCGATTCATGGCACTCGCTTTAAGTTACTGCCGATTATCGAGTGGTCGAATAAAGATGTGCACCTATATTTGACTCAATTTGACTTGCCGTACCACCCACTTTGGGACCAAGGCTATGTTTCTGTTGGTGATACCCATTCGAGTAAACCACTTGAATTAGGGATGACAGAGGAAGAAACGCGCTTTAATGGGCTAAAACGTGAGTGTGGTCTGCACTACGAAATTTAGTTTCCCCATTGAAGTTTAGTCATCTTATTGATTTAAAATATTAAACGCCTCAATTGCCATTGGGGCGTTTTTTATCTCGGTAAGAAAGGTCTTATCTTTGGTTGAATTTAATACTCTGGATTGACGATAAAGCGAATCGATGTCATTTAAGCGTCATTTCGGTGAGATATATTGATATTCATAGAGTTAGTGTTGCTGGCTTTTTTCAAGAGTAAAAATGTTGTACATTTTTACTCACAGGGTTATGCACATTGGTTGAGCCTGAGCTATATTTTGAAGTTCCCGTAGATGGTTTTGGGGGGGTTTACTGTGAAATAGACATGACTTGTGTCTTTTCCGAGGTTAAGTGGTTGTATATCGGTATTTATGGGCTGGGTTTGCTGTGTATTGATATCATTCGACTGGATGCAGTGAAAGCGTTGAAAACCTGACTCGCAGCTGCGAGTATCAAGCAGTTTGATTGACTTGCTAGCCCTCGTTAATCAGCCATCATTACCTCGGTCAGCTGTCGTCAAAGCTGCCGAGGTCAAGTTAAGTCAAGCCCTCGCCATCTTCAATAGTGATTTGTCATTGTGGTTATTTCTCTGCCCATCTTTGATTATCGAGTAAGATATCCTTGGTGTTTCCTCTATTGTCGTAGCATGATCGACCCGCAACTCCCTTAACGCTTTAGGCGGTTTTCTAATAAGCCTTGGGTGTTGCAAAGAATGCCTAATGGATTGGCTTGACTGGATATCATAAATGAGAGATGAGAGTGCGCGGATGAGATGGTGTAAATGACGGCTCCTTTATATGCGATGCGAGATCATGTCAGGCGTCCTAGTGCCAATAAGTCGAGTAGTCCTGCTCCTCAGAGGCGTAAGCGTGGCTTTCGTCGTTTATTGTCTTGGCTATTCAAGGGATTAGTATGGGCATTAATTTGCTCAATCTTATTGGTTATTCTACTCAGATTCGTTAATCCACCCATGTGGACTTGGCGTATTGAGCGCGCCTTATTTCCACCTGCACCTATGGGGGAAGTCATGCATCAGTGGCGCGATTTAGCGCACATTTCTCCTCAGTTACAATTGGCGGTGATCGCCGCAGAAGATCAACGTTTTGCCGAGCATACGGGATTCGATTTAGCCGCGATAAGTTCGGCGCTGAAATACAATCAGAAAGGCACTAAAGTTCGCGGAGCCAGTACCTTAAGTCAGCAGGCGGCGAAAAACCTGTTTATGTGGTCTAGCCGCAGTTTCTTTCGTAAGGGATTAGAAGCTTGGTTTACCTTAATGATGGAACTGAGTTGGGATAAGTCACGCATCCTTGAAGTGTATTTAAATATCGTCGAATTTGGCCCAGGTATTTACGGCGCCGAAGCGGCATCAAAGCATTATTTTGGAAAGTCTGCGGCAAAACTAACCCAATATGAGGCTTCATTACTCGCAGCCATCTTACCCAATCCTTGGCGTTATAAAGTGTCACCTCCGTCGTCCTATGTGCAGCAGCGTTCCGCTTGGATCCGCAAACAAATGCGCCAGTTAGGTGACGTCACGCTTAAAAAAGTCCACGAAGCGGGATGAAGGTCTGACGTGTGAGTTTGGCCCAGATGCATTTATGTGTCATTGGGCACTTTGTTAATCGTCGACGACTTAAAGATCTTTTATTACTGAATTGAAATAAGATTGGAAACCTGTTGAATTAAGGTTAACGCTGATGCGTTTTAACGGTTTGATTCCCTATCCTGTTCGCTTCTGTATCGGTTTAATGTTAAATTATCGGGCAAAATTTATACCTTAGTTTTCTGATTTTGCATTATCTGCGTAAGGGATATGTAAGAGCGGATAAATATTCAAATACCTAGGGATTACTTTAGGTATTGATTTCATAAAATTGAATTGTCATTAAATGGAGTTTCTTAAATGAAAAAGATTGTGATTGCCGCGGCAATTATTGCAGCTGGTGCGGGTGGTTATTGGTATACGCAGAATGGTGCTGGCTCGAGTGCCTCTGCCAACCCTTTGCTCGACTATGTGCCTGCTGATACGCCGATTTTTTCGGGTCAGCTAAAACCCTTCCCGTTAAAAGCGTATTTACAGTCTATTTCTGGAAATTACCAGCAATATCCAAGTAACGCGCTTGCCGAATTTGGTGAGCTGGATAGCCCTATGGGTAAGTTCTTCGTCAGCATTTATCAGCAGTATATGGATGGTATTAAAGATCCAGCCTTACTGTTGAAAACCTTTGGTTTTCCTGATGAAATTAAACCATATTTCTATACTCTAGGTGCTTTGCCTGTATTCAAGATTGACGTCAATCAAGCGGATGCATTTTGGGCTGCATTAGATAAAGCCGAAAAAGACAGTGGCGTGACCCACGAAATGCGTAAAGTGGGTGATGTTGATTATCGCGCTTATGCATTATCGGATGAAGCTTCAACTGAAAAAGCTGATCTGCTATTTGCCCAAAAAGATGGCATATTAACGATTACTTTCAGCACTTCTATTACCGAGCCTGAATTATTAGAAATGGCATTCGGTATTAAGAAGGCGCCGCAGTCATTAGCCGCTTCTGGCATATTGGACGATATTATTAAGACCCATGGTTTTAAAGATGACAGCATCAGCTTTATCAACCATGTGGAAATTGTAAAGGCGTTGACCTCAGCCGATAGCAATATGTTATCTAAGCAATTGACGAAGTTTTTTGCTAATGAAAGCGTCGGTGAAGATCCATTAGCGCAAATTAGAACACCTGAATGTCGCACCGAATTAACCGCCATTGCTGCTAATTGGCCGCGCACGGTTGCGGGTTTAACCGCGTTTTCTGTGACAGAAAAAGAAAGCCATATGGCGGCCTCATTTGTGGTTGAAACTAAGAATCAACCGATTCTTGCGGCCATGCAAAAGATGCGTGGCTTTATTCCTGCACATCTGGCGGATATCGACAGCACTATCTTCTCTATGGGCATAGGCTTAGATGTCAACGAAGTTGCACCTTCATTAACGGCTATTTGGGATGATCTGCAAAAGCCGCAATTGACCTGTGCGCCACTGGCCGAGTTGCAAGCTGAGTTGAGCCAACAGAGCCCAGCTATGCTAGGCATGTTCACTGGTATGGCGAACGGTGTGAAAGGCATGAGCGTTTCATTGCTCGACTTTAAAATGAGCACACAAGATCAAGAGCCTAAGTTAGAAAGCTTAGATGCGTTAGTCAGCCTCAGCGCCGAGAACCCATCTATGTTGTTCAATATGGTGAAACCTTTCGCGCCTATGTTGGCCGAAGTGCAATTAGCCGATAACGGCGATGCCACTGATTTATCACCCATATTGATGTTACCTCCTGAGTTAGGTATTAAGCCTATGCTCGCGATTAAAGGTCAGCATTTAGTGGTGTATAGTGGTGACAAAGGTTTGGCTTTGGCGAACAAATTAGCGGGCGAGAAACTGTCTGCGAATGGCATGTATAGCTTATCTGCTGACTACGGCAAGATGTTCACTCCAATGCTGACGTTGTTAGAAATGAGCGGCGAGCCAATCCCTGAAGAAATGAAAATGCTTAAAGATTACAACATGCGAGTTCAAATGAGCTTAGATGTGAATAAGCAAGGTTTGGTTATAGGTTCAGTTGTCAATTCTAAAGCGACTGAAAAGAAATAATTCTAGAATCCATTCTTTAGCTAACTGATATCAGTTAACGAATCAATGTTTGAAATGAGCCAGCAGATTGCTGGCTCTTTTTTTGGATTTAATTCAGCTTAGCTTGAGCCAACTTAGTGGGTTGTGATGTTTGAATGAGCTGAGTTTTTGGCTTAGCGGAACGTACTAAACTCACCAGCCCTTGCCATTGAATATCACTGTTTTGGGGAAGCCAAATATCGGGCTCAGTCCCAGCACCTGACAAGAGTTTTCCCTGTGCGTCATAGGTCAATGAACTACTGAATCTTATGTCTAATCCACTGTTTGGCAGTTTAAAATGGTACTGTCGAGCAAAGTCGCCCGAGGTTTTTTCACCAATCAAATTCGCCCTAGACCAAGATTTTGTGCGATAGGCAATCCACTCACATTCTTGGCGGCATTTGGGGCTCACGAGCAGCGCTAAGCGATTTCGCCCTTCAGGAGTCACCGTAGGTTTAGTGCGAATATACCAAGGGCTGAATTTATCTTCATCGACTGAGGGTAAGTTGCGGGTGAGGGATTTTAGTCGAGGCACACTGTATTCGAGCGCATCTAAAGGCTTAAAGTTGAGTGGCTGCAGATAGTCATTTCTCAGTTCCGGTGAGCGGCGATAGTGTGCAAATCCCATCACGTTCGGCGCTAAAGTGTTATTTAAATCAGCATCTTGATATCGCGATAATAGGGTCAATAACTTTGGACTAAAACCACTAGCATCACGTAAGTCGATGATCAGTAGGGGATGCGTCATACCCTTGAGCAGTTCTTGCTGTAGATCTCTATCCAATTCAAAGGCGTACAGATCGCTGATCTTCAGTTTGACCGTAGTTTTGTTAACCGTCTCTAATTGATATGGAACGTCTTGGAATTCGGAGCGCTCAAATTGAGACAACTGAGTAATGAACTCAAAAACACTCATATCTTGTGTCTTATCTTCTTGATTACTTGCCGCTAATTGCGCCTTCGGTTCGTGGCTTGGCAGGGCGAGGGTCACCTGCTGGGTTTGCAGATCATCATTAATCAGCGTAATGAGCACATAGGGCTTGATGCTGAGGCCTAAATCTTCACGCAGCAGGTTCAGTTTTTTCAGCCAAGGTAACTGCATTTCTTGGCTCTGTTTTGCAGGCTCAGGTAGATAGGCTTGGCTGGCCGCCACCCATTTACTCATAGGTAAACCGTCGATATGAGTCACAAAGGGAAAGTCGTTGTTGATTGGACTATTACTGCTATCTAAGGCTAACCACTGGTCGTTGAGTGGCCGTAAGGTTAACGGGAGATCGCCGCTTTGATCATCGAAGTCATGCACTTGAGCACCGGGATCTTTGAGGCTATTGAGTAGCTTAGTGATTTCAGCGGCAAAGCGGTCATTGGGAGTCATATCTTGATACTGCTCGACAATCAGGCTCGCCATATATTTGAGTTGCGGACTGGCTTTGTCGGGCGTTAACGCATAAAACGCCGAGTGTTGCTCGATTTGATCTAATAAGGCATAGAGATCTTGGCGTACCTCTTGCGCATTAAGCATAGGTGCAGTGTTATCTTTTGGCACAGCAAAAAACGCGAGCTTAAGTAAGCTCGCGAAAATAATGACACTGAGTAGCATGACTATGCTGCGGTAGCTAAAACTCATATTCCTCCATGATGTTAAGGCGCGGCTTCAGGGCACAAAAAGGTGTGCGACTATCGGCTTAAATGCCATTCGGATCAATGTAAATCGTCCCGCTCGGCCATAAACTCAGGTCCATCTGAGCAATTTAGCAGCAGGTTTTGTAGATTAGCAGCAAATTATGGCTGATTTTTGTACTCTGTCACTTTTATATTTGCTACAGAATATCGTTGAGCGAAATCCCGATACCAATACGTTGGTTGTGATAGTTGTAATCGATTAGGCTCTCGCCATAACCATTAAAGTATTGAGTATAAAGGCGTAAGTTGCCGACGATAGGATAACTCCAGGTTACTTCTGCTGAACCTCTGTCGATATCTTCTAGGTTTGTTCTAAGGGTTAAGGTGAATCTATGTTCATCGATACCATAGACACCAATAAACTCAGCTCTTCCTATGTAGTCATCAATGTTGGGATTATCGTCACCGCGAGCTTGATGCGGATCGGTTTTTTCATCCTCAGGAATACGCCACCAGACTTTGGTTGAGAAGGCGAGTGGACCGGCATCAAAAATCATAGTGGCATAGAGTCGATTCCAGCTGCGAGAAAGCGGTCCTGATTTACCATTTGATTGATGCACAGCACCAACGCCCCAAAAGGAATTGGTCACACTGCCTATTTTCCAATCGTTATTAAACAGCATAAAGACTTCAGGCTCGTGATTGGTTTCACGGAACGGAGATGAGGTGTCTTTGTTATAAACCTGCCAATAGGATTGATTGGTATAGGCAAAGAATAAATGACCATTATCACCAAAGACATTGTACCAAATAGGGAATTTAAAACTGATTTGAAACTTAGCCTCGAACTCATCCAAAGTGTAGGGATTGAGGATGGCATCTTCAGCGAACGGTGCCATGTTGGGATCTGGGTTATAGGTCGCAGGTAAAAGGTAGTTCACTTTATGTGGCGTAATCACAAAGGGCAGTTCTGCCGTGGCAAGTTCATCTTTGACCCTTCCTTCTACTAATGATTCTTCGGCATTTATACTCGTACAAGCTAATAGCCCAGCCATTGCAATACCTGAATAAAGTCGTTTCATCGGCCCTCCTTGATGTGCTTATTTGTGTATTTGTCAGTCGTACTCAACAAAGATAGTTATGCCCAGCTTAACATTAGAAAGTGAATTTATGGTTATGGAAAAATTCTGCACTATTGGGTGACAGTTTGTCTTGCTAGCGAGGTTTTCGTTTTGTTGAGGCCGATTTTGGTAGAATTTTTGGCAATAACATAGTGCCAGAATCACATTCTTAATCGAGAGATAATCGTTGTAGATAACTGCGGTATTCTTATTAAATGATTTAAATTCAATTGCTTATTATTGAGTTAAGATGCTTTTGATTTTGAAACTTAATATTTTTCCACTTTAAATTGATATCAGTGATTTCTTTTATATCTAAATGATATAAAAACTAATAATTATCTATTTATTATGGAATATAAGACGCGCTATATTTCTACAGACTAAAGTGATCTTGGGGATGTTGATGGAAATTTTATCTTTACCGGGCCAAGCGGCCAAAGGCAAAGTCTGGCTGGTGGGTGCAGGTCCTGGTGACGTTGAGTTATTGACGTTAAAGGCATGGCGTATCCTGAAAACCGCAGATGCTGTGCTATACGACGCTTTAGTCAGTCAAGATATCCTCGATCTTATTCCCAAAGACGCTGAAAAGATTGCCGTAGGTAAACGTGCGGGTAAGCATAGCGCCGCACAGGACGAGATTAATCAGTTACTCGTGACTAAAGCCTACACCCGTAAAAATGTGGTGCGTCTTAAGGGCGGCGATCCCTTTATTTTCGGTCGCGGTGGCGAAGAGTTGCAAACCTTAGTCGAAGCGGGGGTTGAGTTTGAAGTCGTCCCCGGTATTACTGCCGCCAGCGGCACATCGGCCTATGCGGGCATTCCCCTGACTCACAGAGACCATGCCCAAGGTGTCACTTTTATCACTGGCCATTGTCAGTTAGAGAGTCGCCCAATGGATTGGCAAGGTTATGCTAATCCTAACAATACCTTAGTCGTGTATATGGGAATTCTAAACGCTGGCATTATTCGCCAAGGTTTAGTCGATGCGGGCCGAAGCCCTGAAACACCCGTGGCGATAGTGTCAAAGGCAACCACTAAAGAGCAACGTCGTTTTATCGGCCGTTTAGGTGAGCTTGAACAGCTTGCCGCCGATCCTGAATTACAAATGCCAGCCTTGATGATCATAGGTGAAGTGGTTGCGCTGAGTGACACTTTGCATTGGTTCAACCCTGAAGCGGTTGAATCGAATCAAGCCAGTGATGAGCACACTCAATCGGTTAGCGTGTCGCCGCGTCGATAAGTTAAGCCACAAACAGTTAAAGATACTAAGCAGTTAAAAATTTTAAGAAAATTAAGCTAACCCATGCTGTGGTAATGCAGCGAATTTAAGGTAAACGGAGAATAGTATGGCCGGGCGTGAATTAAGCCACTTACAACAACTGGAAGCCGAGAGCATCCAGATCATTCGTGAAGTTGCAGCCGAATTCGATAATCCTGTGATGTTGTATTCCATCGGGAAAGATTCTTCCGTTATGTTGCACTTAGCGCGAAAAGCCTTTTATCCGGGCAAGATCCCGTTTCCGTTGCTGCATGTCGATACGGGTTGGAAATTCAAAGAGATGATCGCGTTCCGTGATGCGCAGGCAAAGAAATTTGGCTTCGAGTTACTGACGCACATTAACCCAGAAGGGTTGGCGCAGGGGATTAACCCTTTCGACCATGGCAGTGCGAAACACACTGACATCATGAAAACCCAAGGTTTAAAGCAAGCACTTAACCAATACGGTTTCGATGCCGCTTTCGGTGGGGCTCGCCGCGATGAAGAGAAATCTCGCGCCAAAGAGCGGGTGTATTCATTCCGCGACCGTCACCACAGATGGGACCCTAAAAATCAACGTCCAGAACTGTGGCGCACCTATAATGGCGCAGTGAACAAGGGCGAAAGTATTCGCGTATTCCCGTTATCTAACTGGACTGAGCTGGATATTTGGCAATATATCTATCAAGAAAACATTGAGTTAGTGCCTTTGTACTTTGCGGCTAAACGTCAAGTGGTTGAGCGCGGCGGTCAGTTAATCATGGCTGATGACGAGCGGATGAAGTTAGCCGAGGGCGAGCAGTTTAAAGAAGAAGTGGTGCGTTTTAGAACCTTAGGTTGCTACCCACTTACTGCTGCCATGCATTCTGAGGCCGACAGCCTAGAGAAGATTATTGAAGAAATGCTGTTAACCCGTTCAAGCGAACGTCAGGGTCGATTGATCGACTCAGATCAAAGTGCCTCGATGGAGCAGAAGAAGCGTCAAGGCTACTTCTAATCTCGGCAAGGTTAGCCCTATTTCGCGAAGGTGGCGCAAGTAAAGCGCGACCTTCAGCCAAGCAGATCAAGAGTGAGAATAAGATGGATAAAGCGGTCAATAAAACCAATCTCATGGCGGCAGAAATTACCCTCCATGGTGTGAAAGAATATCTAGCCCTGCAGCAGCACAAAGGCTTACTGCGCTTTTTAACCTGTGGCAGTGTGGATGACGGCAAGAGTACCTTAATCGGCCGTCTGTTACACGACAGCGCCCAGATCTATGAAGATCAATTGGCGAGTCTAAAGAGCGACAGCGCTAAGATGGGCACCACAGGTGAAGCGATTGACTTAGCTTTGTTGGTGGATGGTCTGCAAGCCGAGCGCGAGCAGGGCATCACTATTGATGTGGCTTACCGTTACTTTTCAAGTGATAAGCGTAAGTTCATCATCGCCGATACCCCAGGGCATGAACAGTACACGCGCAACATGGCAACGGGTGCATCGACCTGTGATTTGGCGGTGATCTTAGTCGATGCCCGCTACGGCGTGCAGACTCAGACTAAGCGCCATGCGTTTATCGCCTCATTGCTGGGGATCCGTCACTTTGTCGTTGCCGTAAACAAGATGGATTTACTTGGGTTTGACGAGCAAGTATTCAACCGCATACGTGCTGACTTTACCGATTTCGTGAAAGATTTCGGTAACCTCGATATCCACTTTGTGCCCTTATCGGCGCTTAATGGTGACAACGTGGTTGAGCGCAGCACCCAAAGCCCATGGTATCAAGGCGGTACTTTGCTTGAACTACTAGAAACCATTGATACGCAACGTGAACTCAGCGCATTGCCCGTGCGTTTCCCGGTGCAATACGTGTCGCGTCCTAACTTAGATTTTCGCGGTTTTGCGGGCACGTTAGCCTCTGGCATCATCAATGTCGGCGACGAATTAATCGCTTTGCCATCGGGCAAACGCAGCAAGGTTGAACGCATTGTTACCTTCGATGGTGACATACAAGAAGCGGTTGCTGGCCAAGCTGTGACTATCACGTTGGAAGATGAGATTGATATTTCCCGCGGCGATTTACTGGCCAAACCCGACTCAGCGCCCGCCGTCGCTAACCTGATCAGCGCTGACATAGTGTGGATGGATGAAAAGCCATTACAACTCGGCCAGTTATACGACATCAAAGTGGCCGGTAAGAAGACGCAAGCCTCTGTGACTGCTATTGATTATGTGGTTGATGTTAATACCTTAGCGCGTAGTGCGGCGGATACGCTTGGTCTAAACGCCATTGCGCGTGTGACCTTAGAACTGACCGAAGACATAGTGTTTGATGCCTATTCGTTAGTGCGCGATACGGGCGGAATGATCTTAATTGATCGCCTGAGCAATGCGACAGTTGCCGCTGTAATGGTGGTTTCAGGTCAACACGTTAACAAACAAACCGCATCGCAATTTAGTGCTTTTGAAGTCGAGTTTAATGCTTTAGTGCGTAAACACTTCCCCCATTGGCAAGCGATAGATATTTCTAAGCTTGGAGCTTAATTTGTGAGTGACTTGTGGCTGTTAGCGATTATTTTGTTAGGGCTTGTGGCTGGCTTAATTAGCGGCCGTATTAATCCTGCGGTATTGTTTTTATTTGCATTTTTGCTCTGTTATTTGCTTGGCATGGTTGCGCTTGATACCGCATTAACAAGCTTTACCAATATTGGCTTAGTCACACTTGTCCTCTTGGTATTGGCCGCGACGGCATTGGAAAAAACCTCCCTGCTGGGAAAGTTGAGTCAAGTCATAGGCAATAGTTCTTTGCTTACGACAATGGCAAAACTCGGGTTATCTACTGCCTTGCTGTCGTCCTTTACCAATAACACGGCTGTGGTGGCGTCGCTTATTGGGGTTGTGCGTCGCAATCAAGCGCATGCACCTGCTAAGTTATTATTACCGTTGAATTATGCGGCAATTTTAGGTGGCACATTGACCCTGATTGGCACCTCGACCAACCTGATTGTGAACTCCTTTGTGGAGAACGCCGGCTTACCCGCCTTAGGGTTCTTCGAGTTCACGCCGGTCGCCGTGGTGATCGTTATCGCAGGTATGTTATTGCTGGTCCTACTGGCGAACATTCTGCCCGACAGACGGGAAGAATCGGATGAAGAGGCGCTGCCTTATTTGCTTGAAGCTCATGTGGCAAAGGGCTCGTCCTTAGTCGGTCGTAGTGTGGTCGATAACAAACTCAGGGCACTGAAAAAGTTATATCTGGTTGAGTTAGAGCGCAGCGGCATTTGTATTTGCCCAGTGCCGCCCCAGTTAGTGCTGCAGGCGGACGACGTACTGCGTTTCAGTGGCGCGGTGGAATCGGTTGAGTTATTGCATCAATTCGATGGTTTAGATTGGTTTGGTAAGCATCAAGCCAAGGGACAAAATTTAGTTGAAGCTGTGCTCGCACCCTCATCCAGTTTAGTCGGCAGTACGTTGAAAGCATCGCGTTTTCGTGAGCAGTTCGATGCGGCCGTGATGGCGATTCGCCGCGGCAATCATCCGCTAAAAGGCGGGCTCGGTGACATTATTTTGCAACCCGGCGATGTGTTGTTATTGACGCCCGGCGATGGTTTTAGCAATAGCGCAAAATTAAGTTCAGAATTTGCGGCGATCAGCGGCCTAGATTTGAATGTGCGCTTAGACAGTCACCGTGGTCGTTGGGTATTACTGGGCTTTGCGGTCACTATCGTTTTGAGTGTCACCGATCTATTGCCCTTGGCTAAAGGTTTAGTGCTGCTACTGCTGAGTTATTTTGCCATCGGCGCAGTTACTTTAGCAGAGCTTAAACGCCGTTTTCCATTGGAACTAGTGGTGATAGTGGGGAGTGCGTTAGGGCTAGCCAACTTGATGATGAGCACTGGCCTTGCGGACAGTTTAGCCCAAGGATTACTCTCGGTTATTAATGGTTATGGGGTGTTTGGCGCCTTTATTGGTGTGTATTTAATGACTTTATTGTTGACTGAACTGGTCACCAATAATGCCGCCGCGGCGCTAGCTTTCCCTATCGCTTACGCGATTGCGCTTAATTACGGTGTCGATGCCAGACCCTTTATTATGGCTGTGGTCTTTGGTGCCAGCGCGAGTTTTATTTCGCCCTACGGCTATCAAACTAATTTGATGGTATTTAATGCGGGTAATTATCGCTTCAGTGACTTCGTCCGCCTAGGATTGCCGTTATCTGTGCTGTATTCCCTGATAGTGATATTTATGGTGCCGATCATCTTTCCATTTTAGTGATTAGCTTGAGTTTATTGCCCTTGTGTTAGCCGTTTGACAGCATAAGGATTGAGGAGTTTTTATGACAAATATCGTGTGGCATCAACATCCTGTAGATCAAGCTGCCAGAGCCGAGCAGAAAGGCCAAAATCCAGTATTACTCTGGTTTACAGGGCTGTCTGGTGCGGGCAAGTCGACATTGGCGGGTGCATTAGAGCGGGCGTTATTTGAGGCGGGATTCCACACTTATTTGCTCGATGGCGACAATGTGCGTCATGGCCTGTGTAAAGACTTAGGGTTTACGGTTGAAGACCGTGACGAAAACCTGCGCCGTGTCGGCGAAGTGGCTAAATTGATGGTGGATGCGGGGCTTGTGGTGTTATCGGCCTTTATCTCCCCGACCCGTGAGGAGCGCGATAGCATTCGTGCTCGTTTCCCGGCAGGGCAGTTCATTGAAGTGCACGTGTCGACGCCATTAAGTGTGTGCGAGCAGCGTGATCCTAAGGGGTTATATGTGAAAGCACGCAGTGGTGAAATCAGTAATTTCACTGGTATTTCATCACCCTATGAAGCGCCATTAGCGGCCGAATTAACCATAGATACCAGCAAAGGCGATTTAGCGACTCAAGTGCGCGCCTTAATCGATTATCTAACGGCAATCAATGTTATCAATGCCGATAAGGCTAAAGCGCTCGCCTAGTGTTATGACTAGTTATGCCTAGCCATATTAAATCATGCCTTCGCAAGTGATTGAATGGCCATAAAAAACAGGAGCCTTGGGCTCCTGTTTTATTTTGGGCGCAATACGTTCACTATGTTCAATGCTGATATTCAAGCAATATGGTTTAAGTGCCGCGTTCAAACAGAATAGTTCAAGCATCATGGTTAGACATCAAGTTTTAGCATCATAATCGGTCAGCGTATTAGCTATCTGTTGCTGTTGCGTATAAGCGGTTAATTCAGGTTCAGCTCGGCGGTTTCTGGCGCTGTTACTGGGATTATCAGGCTGAAAACGCTGCCTTTACCTAACGTACTGCTGACGGTAATTTTCCCGCCAAGAAGTTGGCTGACGAGTTGATAAGTTAAGTGTAACCCCAGCCCAGTTCCGCCATTTCCCCTGCGAGTGGTAAAGAAGGGGTCGAAGATTTGTTTCATCGTTTCCGCGCTCATCCCTATGCCATTGTCTGAGACTGTGATTTCGACTATTTGATCTTCTATCATCTTTGCCGAGATTTTTATCTGGCCATTTCCCCTTCCTTCGAAAGCATGGGTTATCGCATTGGTGACGAGGTTTTCAAGGGATTGTCCGAGTGCGCCTGGGTAGCTGTTCATTTCGATATTGGCATCAATGTCGATTTCGAGCTCATGGGATTGCTTCTTCATCCGTAGCCATGAGGTATGTAGCATGTCTTGAACGAGACTTGTGAGCTTAAAACTACGGCGTTCTTCCCTTGTTCTATCCACGGCTAAGCGTTTGAAGCTACTGACTAAGGTTGCGGCTCTGCTTAAATTGGCTTGCACTATCTCCGCGCCTTCATGGAAGTGAATAAAGTAAGTATCGACATCAGATCGCTTAAGACCTGATTCGAAGGCGTTTTGTAGCTTAGTGCATTCATTTTTCATGCTCGATAACGTGACCTGTGCAGCGCCGACAGGGGTATTGAGTTCATGGGCGACGCCCGCCACCATCATGCCTAAGGATGAGAGTTTTCCCGTCTCGATGAGTTGTTGCTGAGTGTCGTGTAAGTGCTGTAACGATTCGGCTAACGCGGTATTGGATTGGGTGAGTTTTTGCTGTTGCTCGGTTAACTCTTGATTCAACTTGTCCCTTACTCGCATGGACTTTGCTGCGCGCCAACAGATCCCGCCACCGATTAATAGTAATAAAATCCCTAGACTGAGCGCTTCCAGCAGGCTGCGTTGATTAATCTTTGAAAGTTGATCATTGGGAACCCGTATCACGAGTTTCCAATCTTGGTCAGAAGTGTTGGTCGCATCTTGTACATTTTCATAATCCCAGAGCCCTTCGGGGGTGATAAAGGCACCTTCGCTATCTTGGGTAATCTGTTGCCAGGCATCGGGATTGAGCTTAGCTAAGGTTAATTCGGGGCGATTAAACATAAATGCCCAAGAGAGTTCGGGATTGGATGAGAGTAGCCAGTAACCCTCTTTATTCAGCAGTGAAAGCTCGACATTGCTGTTAGCCGTAATTTTGGCAATGGCGTCTAACATTGATTGGGCGAGAAAATTGAGGGCAATAAAGCCTTGGCGCTCGCCTGAAGGTAAAAACACGGGAGTAGTGACCCTTAATACAGGCTTGATAGGAGTTTCGATTGTCCCCTTCTCAACATTCAAATCTAAGGGCGAAAAGTAAAAACTATTGGGCGCTAAACGTAAGCTTTGGATGGAGTAGTAGCGTTCGGCTTTTGATTGCAATAAAGGTTTAGCAACCACTTGCGGACGTTCTTGGATAAGGTTAACCCTCACTTTCTCGAAGGCATGATTATCAAGCCAGCGGACTTGGTCGTAGTTTTGTGATGCGGCACTAAAGCTCTCGAAGAAATGTTCAACTTGGGTTAGTTCTTGCTCGTTTCCTGCTGCATCGAGGAGAGTTTGATACTTGGCGAGAAACAGCGCGTCACGCTTAATATTACCTAAATGGTAGGCAATAGTTTTAGCAGCATCGGCTAGAAGGGTGTTCGCCTCTTGGTATAAGGGCGCCATGGCATCTTCATGGCGTTTTTGATAAAGCAAAGCGGTGAGTATCGGTACCAACAATAACCACGGCAGCATGAATCTGAGCCAGTAGCCCCAGAAGGTAGGCTGAGTCAATTGCGATGGCGCTGTCATAGTGGTGTTTTTTGGTAGTTTTTAAGCCAAGTTAATAACTCCGGTAGTGGCATTGGCTTAGCATAAAAGTAGCCTTGAGCATCGTGGCAGCCGCGGTCGCTTAGCCATTTCGCTTGCTCTTTAGTCTCGACGCCTTCGGCAATCACATTCATGTGGAAGCGTTGTCCTAACAAGATAATGCTATCGACTATCGCAGCGGCGCCATCATCTGAGGTGACATTGTCGATAAAGGATTTATCAATCTTAATGCGGTCGAAGGTCAGTTTGCTAAGATAGGCTAAAGAGGAAAATCCGGTACCAAAATCGTCAATCGCGACTCTAATATCTATCGAGCGTAAGTCATTTAACTGCTTGCGGATGGTTTCGAAATTTTGCATCGCAATTGATTCAGTGACTTCGACTTCTATCTGACCTGGAGGCATATTAGCGTCGGCAATGTGCTGCTTTAAAATATCAACGATGTTTTCCTGCTCGAACTGCATAGCCGATAAGTTCACTCCCATACACAAATTGGTATAACCCGCCTCATTGAGTGCGCAGAGTGCTTGGCAAGATTGCACGAATAGTTGCTCACCGAGTTGGGTGATCAAACCTGTCGCTTCGGCAATGGGGATAAAATCCAACGGCGGCACATTTTGACCATTTGGCAAGGTCCAGCGAGCCAGCGCTTCAACCCCGACGACTTCACCCGTTTTAATACAGACTTGCGGCTGCAGTGCAATATGGATGTCATTACAGGTAATACTGTGTTGCAGCGATTGTAAGAGTTCGAAGTGATAGGCCACATTATCGTCATTGGCTTGTTGGTAAGTCACATGTTGTCTAATGCCTAACTTTTTGGCGGTTTTCTGGGCCATGTTGATTTGCGTTATGGCATCGACCGCAGTGCCATCGGCTAATTCTAGTGGCAGTGTGACAGTGCTGATATTAACCGTGATCTTCGATTTTCCTTGCTGATAGGGCTCAATGAACAGTCGGCTAATAATGTCGGCGGTGACTAAGGTTTTAGGGCCAAGCACGGCAAATTTATCATCCTTGAGGCGAGCGACTAACACACAAGCATCAAAGTGTTCGCGCAAACAAGAGGCGACGTGTTTTAACATCTCGTTGCCTTGGGGCGAACCGAATACACGATTAAAGTCGGAAAACTTATCAATATCAATGATCAATAAATTAAATTTTTCACGAATGTCTTCCGCCAGCACGCCTTCTAAGGTGCGGAGCAACACGTTGAGATTAGGGATTTTGACGAGCGGATCTTCAAAAGCAATCTTATCTAGTTGGCTCATGAGCGACACGCTATGCAGGCCGCCACAAATATTCATGCTAAACACACGGATCATTTCAGTTTCCGTCATATCCAGTGGTCTACCTGTAGCTAAATAAACGGAGTAATCGGCGCCAGCGAGTTCGTCGGGGAAGAAGAGGCAAGTAAAGTCATTTTCGATACGAGACTGCCTGCGGCTCAGGCAAAGTTCAAGTTGTGCTCGGATATGTTGCTGTTCAAGCTGCTGTAAAGCATAGCCAAAATAAGGTTCAAACTCGCCCGATGCGGCAATAATTTGGTGGGAAATACCCTGTTCAGTTAATTCCCCCGTTGATTTCACGCACACAATGCCGCCATGGTGCAGGTTTAATAGCTGGGATAATTGTCGCAGCATTTTGCCTGAGAGTTCTTTGATATTGCGAGAGGTGTAGAGCGCGCCGCTGGACTCGGCAATCAGTTGCAAACCACGCTTAGCATTGGCAATACTGCTAATTTGTTGATATGAGCGTAGGTTAGTCGTGAGGATAGTTTGCAGTCTATCGGCCGATAACTCGGATTTAGTCCAATAGTCGTTGATATCGTAATTTCGCATAACATCGAAAATAGGGGCCATACCAGGCTGACCTGTAAGCAGAATAATGCGGATTTTTTCGTTACCGAGTACTTCCCGAATGGCACGGACTAACCGTAGCCCTGCATCTTCAGTTTCCATCACCACATCGACTAAGGCGATCGCAAAATCATTTTCCTTCGTTAACACTTGGCAGGCTTCTGCATAGCTAAAGGCTTGGGCCAGCTCAATTTTACAATCTAATACTTTGAGGGTTGATAACGCGAAGGCGGTCGAACGTTGGAAGTTTGAGTCATCGTCGACCGTGAGTATTTTGACTGTTTTTTGATTTTCGAGGTGTTGTGGTGACGGTTGTTCGTCTAAAAAAAAGACATCTTGTTCTTGGTTAATCATTCTCTCCATCCTTGAGATGCCATTCGCATCCTTATTCACTCAGCAAATAAAACGAGCATTTTTTATACATAGAGTATTTGCGACAGATGGAGTTTATTCAAGCAAATATTTTTATTAGTCAATAATATAAGCGATTATGTCGCTACTCGATCTTAAAATCCTTAGCGAACAAGAGTTGCAGGGCCTTGAGGTATTCTTGATCCGGTTTAGGTTGCACGAGTTGGGCGAGTTCATCACCAATCGGTGTTAAGCGATAATAACTAAAAAGCAGATTACCGCTCTTAGGCGTAAGCTTCATCTGTATGCCTTGTAGGGCAAATTGAATGGGGGTTTTATTGTTGAGTAAACCAGTTTCGAACTCGCTGCTGTGCAGTATCCCAGCATCGACTAAGGTCAGAATGCTGGAGTAGGGTAGGCCAAACTGGGATAAACCTAAATTGACTGAGGTTGTTTTACGAAAATATTGGCCAATCCCACCCGACAAGCGGTAGCCACTGATGAGTTTTAGACGCTGTTCGCTATTGACCTTAGCCGCCATGCCAAGGGCCTTTTCAAGGATTTGTGCTTCCCTGTGGGTCAATTGCTTAAGTAGCGCTAAGGTGCGCAGACTGAAGTTACCGGGATTGACTATCTCGCTCGATAATATTCGTGCCCACAAGTCTTGCATTCTACGGTTATGGATTTGCTCCGCCATTAAAAAGAATTGATGGCTCCAGTCGGGATCGAGATCGACTCCAGTCACATCCGACGGCGTATAGCTGAGGGCTAAAGCAAAAATGGTTTCCACATTAGCTTGATACTGGCTCGATAACTTGCGGGATCTATGTTGGGCGCGTTCGGCGATGGAAGCATTCGCGGGGCGATATTCTTGCTCACTGGCTAAACCTAATTGACGGCCGAGCAGCAGGGCTTTTTTGCGAGCAGATGCCTCGGATGTTGACTCGCCATCTTCTGCCAACAGTATAATATCTGAATCCTTCATCGCGTTAATCCTTGAGCCTACATTGGGGTTAGGTGAGGGCATAGCCCCCCACCTTTATCTGTCTAACTTGTTTGCCTAGCTTGAGCATTTAACTTGAACATCTTGTTTGAATAGCTCGCTTGTGTGCCTAGCTTAGATGGCGAGCACTTAAGCGTTCAGTGCTGGACTCAACATTGAGCTAAGCTGATTCCTTGGCTCGTTATTATGCCGCTTTATTCGACCGCTTTAGCGATGGATTTAGCTTTTTTGCTTGTCCAAGACCATAAGGTTTCATTCCCCGCTTCAGGGTGGCGCGGTACATTGATCGCCAGAATTAACGAACATACGGCAAAGCCTGCCCCTATGTAAAATACCAAGGCGGGATCGGTTAACCATAATAAGCCCAAAAGCACAGGAATAATCACAGCGGCAATGTGATTGATAGTAAAACTGACCGACATAGTGGCGGCGATATCTTTGCTGTCGGCGATTTTTTGAAAATAGGTTTTCATCGCAATCGCCATGGCAAATAGTAAATGGTCGATCACATACAGCGCTGCCGCCATGTGTGCTTGCTCGACTAAGGCGTAACTGATGAAGACTATGATGAGTCCAATGTATTCCACTGTCAGGGCATTACGCTCGCCAATCCGGCCAATGAATCGCCCAATCGTAGGCGCAAACAGTAGGTTGACGACATAGTTAATTAAGAACAGCGCGGTAATTTCACTCACGCTATAACCAAACTTTTCGACCATCATAAAGCCCGCAAACACCATAAAGATTTGCCGTCTCGCACCCGAGAAAAAGGTCAATAGGTAATAGAGCCAATAGCGCTTACGCAGAATAATTTTCTTATGTTGGACTTCCGTGGTCTCAAATTTTGGATAATACCAAGCCATAGTTAGCACCATGACTAGACCTAACGCACCTATAATCAGATACATGTGTTGATAGTCTAGTTTCAACCAGGTCATCACCAGCCAAATACTGGCGTAGCCCACTAAGGCCGCGGCCGAGCGCCACGCCAGTGCTTTACCCATAAACCCCGCAGTATCTTTTTTATCGACCCACTGCAGCGTCAGTGATTGGTTGATGGTTTCAAAATAGTGAAATCCAACAGACATCAATACCGTCGTCAGATACAGGCCTATGACTTGAGGAAAGAAACCTGTCACAGCAACGCCAATGCATAACAAGGCCAGAGAAAGCAGGGCGAAGGCTTGTTCTCGAATGAGTAAAAGCACAAAAATGGCGGTAAAAGCCAAAAACCCCGGGATCTCGCGCAGGCTTTGTAACATGCCGATTTCAGCACCTGTGAACTGAGCTTTTTCAATCACGAAGTTATTGAGCAGTGCCTGCCAAACGGCAAACACGAGCGACATTACAAAGGTCATCCATAGCAAGAGTGCTTTAGGATCTTTGGTTTGAATGGATTTCATGGATATGGACTCAGGCGATAAGTCTACAAATGCTAATGCTTTTTTGGTAATTAGGCTAGATAACTTAACGCTTAAATAATGTGTGGTTTATGAATCAATATCACGATTTTTTTGAATGAAAATACGCTTGTTAGACTCGGTATACAATCAGATGCTAATGTAATTTATTTGTAAATTTATTTGTAAATTCTAATGCAAATCATTCTCAATTGATCTATTTTGTTCGCGCATTTACGGGGAAGCTGTTACACAGCGCGGAGAAAGAAATGAGAGCAGAGTTAAAGTTGAGTTCACTGGCCATCCTGGTCACTGCGTTCATAGGTGGGGTTAGTTGCACTGCACAGGCAGCGACAGACCCTGCGATTTTAGAGCAGGCTATCGCAAGGCAAGAGGCTCAATTACAAGAATTAAAGCAGCAGTTATCAGAATTAGCTGCGCAACAGAAACAGCAGCAAGTTCAGCAGGCAGACTATCAAACTAAGACCAATACCACGGTAAATAGTGTTGAAACCGCCGCCGATAAACTTAGCAAGTTTTCATTTCAATCCTACGGTACCGCCGTTTATACCAGTGATGAGTACTTTGATAATGTCCAAGACACCACACCAGAGCGCCGTAATCGTTTCGATTTAGAGCGCGTTGTCACTGAGTTTGGCTATCAATTTACCGATGCTTGGAGCATGGAAGTCGAAATAGAGTATGAACATGGCGGCACAGGCGTCGCCTTAGAATACGATGGTTTTGATGAGTTCGGTGAATTTGAGACTGAAGTCGAAGCTGGCGGTGAGGTGATGATTGAAAAGGCTGAGCTGCGTTATCGTCCGTCTAAAGCCTTTGGGATTAAATTTGGTAATATCCATGTTCCTATTGGCTTGACCAGTATGCTGCACAAGCCAAATCAATATCTTACCGTGATGCGTCATCGAAGCGAAGCCGCCATGATCCCCGCTGTTTGGAATGAAAACGGTATCGGAATATATGGTGAAATGGCCGATTTCCACTATCAGGCCCAAATTATCAGTGGTCTCAATTCAGAATATTTTAGAACCTATGATTGGGCTGCATCGGGTCATCAAAAACGATTCGAGCATGTTAATGGCGACGATTTAGCATTTGCAGGACGTTTAGATTACGGCAACTTTAAAAAAGGTTCCGCCGTTGGTGTCGCTTACTACTATGGCAATACCAGTGGTAATCGTCACAAAAGTAATAAAATCAATGTGGATGGCACAGTTAGCATAGTGTCAGTCGCCGCGGCTTATGTTGAAGGTCCTTGGATCTTACGCGGTCAGTATCTCTACGGCACCTTAAGCGACAGCGATGCCATTACCCAAGCCAATAAAACAACGCCAGGCTTAAGGCCAGGTAACTTCGCACAGCTAGGATCGCAGTCACAGGCCTTCTTTGTTGAAGCGGGCATCGATTTGAATCATTTCACCTCTCTTCCGTTAACCGTTTTTGCCAACATAGATTATTCCAATCCTTTGATGGAAGTCGAAACAGGCACGGCGACTCAGCGTTTTGAAAATACTTGGACCAGTGTCGGCATTAACTATTTTCCTATCCCACAGATAGTGATTAAAGCGGAAGCAGGCTTACAACAAGTGGCTGTCGCGAGCATTCCAGATACTAATTTCTTCGCCCTTGGCGTGGGTTATCAATTTTCGCTCTAGTCACATTCATTTTTGATGGAACAAATAGGACATTAAGCACTATGACATTACGTAAAACGGCAATAGCCATCGCCCTTATGAGTACCTTAGCAGCCTGTGGTGGCTCTGGATCGGATGATTCAACGCCTACAACACCGACAACGCCGGATAATCGCTTTAGTTACGCCGCCACTGAGATGATCATTAACTTGACCGATGACGTTATCGTGGCTGGTTATGCGGACTTAGCCGCGAAAGCGGAAGCCCTTTTACTGGCGACTCAGAAGCTCACTAACTCAACAGCCCAAGCGGATTTAGACGCAGCTCAAGCTGCGTGGAAAGCGGCACGTTTACCATGGGAGCAAGGTGAATCACATATTTTTGGCCCAGTTGACTCACTTAGCATCGATCCACATCTTGATAGCTGGCCACTCAATACGACCGATCTACAAACACAGCTAAATTCTAATTCAGGTTTTGATGCTGAGACGATTAAGGGCTGGAACGATGATGTACAAGGTTTTCATACCATTGAATTCTTATTATTCGGCGATGGTGTGAATGGTAATACTAAACCTATCAGTCAGTTAACAGCAAAAGAACGTGAGTATCTTATTGCATTGGCCGAAGTGTTCCGTGATTACACTAAGCAGCTCGACGATGCTTGGCAGATAAACCACAATCCGCAAGATGCTGCCGCTAAACCTTACGCTGAGTTGCTGAAGAATCCCGGTGTAGCAGGCAATACTATTTACTCATCGCAATTGGCTGTAGTTGAAGAGTTGATCAATGGCATGATCGCGATTGTCGATGAGGTCGGTAACGGTAAGATTGCTGATCCCTTTGGTGATTCCCTTGCCACCGCTGATACTTCAAAGGTGGAGTCGCAATATTCTTGGAATTCATTAGATGACTTTGCCAATAACATCATTGGTGTACGAAATGTATATCAAGGAGAGTTTACCGGTAACAGTGATCGTCATGGCATCATTAACTTCGTGGCCGCTGCCGATGCGAACTTAGCGACACGTGTTAGCAGTGAAATCGATGATGCCATTATCAAGATCCGCGCTATTGCCGGCAGCAATCAACAGCCTTTCCGCCAAGCGATTAAAGATGATGCGGGAAGAGCGCGAATTCAAGTGGCTGTGGATGCCTTGACCAAGCTGAAAACCACACTTGAGTCTGATGTCATACCATTACTTTCTCGTTGGAAATCTTAATTTCATATTCAGAGCAATGCTAAGGCGATAGAGGTTCTTGGCATTGTCATGAAATGACGCTAAACGACGGAACCCGTTTGGTGAGTTATGTCTTAAGCAGCAAGGATGCAATTGCATAGTTGCTGCTTTGTCATTTTATTTGTGTGAGATTTTTGATGAATAACAGACACGTTTTATTACCTGCATTTTTCATTGGCTGTTTACAGCTGAGCGCCTGTGGTGGCAGTGGCGATGCACAAGATGTTGATACACCCATACCTGAACCTATTGTTTATCCTGAATATACGGATATCACTGCCAGCGGCGGCGCAACGACAACCTTTGATGCAGGCAATTCAGGACATGGTTTCTCTACACCATCGGTAAATCTAACCGCGACAGAACTTGCGCTGCACATGGCGGGCGATAAGTTTTTTGAGACTTCTTTTACCACGGCGCCAAACGCTGAACACCCTGAGTTAGATGGTTTAGGCCCCGTATTTAATAACGCTAACTGCAATGCATGCCATCAACGCGATGGACGTAACTCGACTCCGCAAGTCAGCACGGGCCAGACTCGAGTTAAATTGGGATCGGATGCGGGCATCTTTTTGCGGATAAGTAAGGCTGCCAACGATGCCTGTATTAAAGGTGACGTGAGTAATGATTATTGTGCACCCATTCCAGTACCTGATTTCGGTGGACAACTGTTTCATCGAGGCGTACTGCAAGCACGTAGTGATTGGCAGCAGAATCAGTTTATTGGCCAAGCAGATGTTTACTTATCCTATGAAACAAAGTCAGTGACTTACCCAGACGGTACTGAAGTCTTATTGAAGCAGCCGCTATTTGAAGTGGAAAACCCCTATGATGCGCCCGGCGAAACTAAGCAAAGCCCCAATTTGACCTCAAATCTTTTGCAAGACGATGTGTTAATGGGATGGCGTAATGGCATGCCAGTCTTTGGCTTAGGTTTACTCGAAGCGATTGCGGCAGTGGATATTTTGCAACATGTTGATGAAAATGATGCCAATCATGACGGTATTTCTGGGCGCGCGAACTATGTGTTTGATGCTGTGAAGGCACAAACGGGCGATCCAGAACCTGTGTCTTTAGGCCGTTTTGGTTGGAAGGCGAATACCCCGAGTGTGCGGGTGCAATCCTTAGGTGCGCTGCGTGGCGATATTGGCATAACTAATCCTCTATTCCCCGATGAAAGTATCAAAGGTACGGCGCTACACGATGCTTATCTCACTCGAACTGGTTTTATTGATACAGGGGCAGATGAAAATGGTGCGCCTGAAGTCGGAGCTGAGTTCAGTGATGCTGTTGTTTTTTATGCTGAAACCTTGGCCGTTCCTGCAAGGCGGAATGTTGCTCAACCGAATGTAAGAGAGGGGGCGAGATTATTCACTCAACTTAATTGTACAGCGTGTCATGTGCCCTCTTATACCACTAAAACGAGTGGTGACATTGGCGGGCTAGCCATGAGTGATAGCTTAAAAGGACAGAAGATTTATCCCTTCACTGATCTATTATTGCACGACATGGGCGAAGGGCTCGCCGATGGCCGCCCAGACTTTTTAGCCTCGGGAAGCGAATGGCGTACAAGGCCACTATGGGGAATAGGTTTAACTCAGACGGTTAATCCACAAGCCGGTTTCTTACATGATGGACGAGCCGCAACCCTAGAAGAGGCGATATTGTGGCATGGTGGTGAAGCTGAAAAGAGTCAAATTGCCTTTATGAATTTATCAAAAAATGAACGTGAACAAGTCATTGCATTTCTAATGTCTTTGTAAGGCGTGAAAAGATAATTTGTCGATTCATCCCGTTTAGTGTATCTCAGTATGGGCAAACCTCAGGGTTTGCCTTTTTTTGTGAGCTTGCTAAAACTACCGCATATACCTGAGTGGTTTGGGGCTAAGCCCGTGATCTATTTCATGTAAATTGCGTGGTAAATCACCTAGTATGAAATATCTTAATGGTTATTTTACTTGGGATTAATCGAGGCTAAATTGAAAAGAATTCTCATCATTTATTCTAGTGTTCACGGCCAGACCCAAAAAATTGCAACTAAGCTCGCGCAGCAGTTAACGGCCTTGGACAATGAGGTGGTTACCGCCGATATCAAGGCTGTTCCTGCACTCGCTGAGTTCGATAAAATCATCATTGGCGCCAGTATTCGCCATGGTAAACATAATCCTAGCTTGTACGAATTTATTGAAAAACATCAAGCTGTGTTGACGGATAAGGTCAGCGGTTTTTTCTCCGTTAGTTTAGTCGCGCGTAAACCTGAGAAAAACACCCCAGAAACCAATCCTTATATGCAGGCATTCTTAAGTAAAACCACTTGGCGGCCACAGTTATTACGCGTTTTTGGTGGTAACTTGAACTATCAAGGCTATAACGCTTTAGATAGAAATATCATCCGTTTCATCATGTGGTTAACGAAAGGACCTACGGATCCTGTTACCAATGTGGAATACACGGATTGGCAGAAAGTGTCTGATTTTGGTGAGCAGATCCACCGCGCCTAATTTGGGCATTAAATCGCGGCGTCGCGTTTTGCCCCTAACCCACTTTATTCGCGCTCATTAAGCCGCCGCGAATGCATTTAATCTTCAAACTTCAATCATGCAAAGGTCAAAGGAAGCATTAAGTAGGATGAAAAATATGATGAGTAAACTCAGCTCCTTGTTCCGAGTCATGATGGCGCATCTACATGTGTGGGTTGTGCTATCAAGCAGTTTACTCGTCTGTGCCAGCCCGTGGATTTTTATGGGCCGACGGATACCCGATAACGCCGGTTTTTGGGACTATTTGCATGTGTATTTAGGTTTAGCGTGCACTGTGCTTGGGATTCTTTTCTTACTCAGCAATACCTTACATGGAAAATGGCGCCAATACTTTGGTTGGCTAGCTCGCGATTGGACGCAATTAAAACAGGATATGCTTGGACTCACAAAAGGCAAATTCCCCGTTGCAGGTGGTAAAGGGCTGTTTAGTGCAATAGAAGGTATCGGTATGCTGTTGCTGGTGGCGACAGGGGTTACGGGCCTCGTTTGGTTTGTTGTTCAAGGGACGCCAACGGCGCTGGCGTGGCGCGGTTATCATCAAATTTTTGCGCAGGCTTTTATCGGTTTCTTGATCGTACATTTAATCTTGGCGGCGAGTCATATTCTCGATTTCATTCGCCAATAACAGATTGGAAAATAACACTAAATGACTGTGTTTATATAGGCGATTGAATTAAGTTCTTATATTGCAAGTGTGTTTCTAATGCGAATAAAAATGGCCTCCTAATTTGGAGGCCATTTTTTATGCTGACGGTTCCTTACTTTAACGCTTGTGTCTGGATTTAGCTAAGACGCTGCTGACGTGTCACACCAATTGCGGCGGCAAAGACTAAAAATAACCAGCCTAGGCTGCCACCCGATGAGGTTTTAGCAGTCGCGGCATCTTTCTCAACGGCAAGATAGTTAATTAATCCAATCAACTCATCTAAGGTTTTGATGCTGTTTAAATTTACTGCGTATTTATCGTTCACGATAAAGGCGGGGACGCTGTCGATTTTGAATTCATTTTGCTGAGTGCGCCACAGGGCCAGCTTTTCATCAGTGCTTTTGCTATCGGCTAACTCGTCGTATTTAGCGGCATCAACGCCAAATTGGGCGAAGACTTTTTTGATGTCATCACGGCTGTTAATTTGCGGCTCGTGCTGATGGCCCGGTGCACTGTGATCGTGACCGTTTGCGCCCTCAGCACCTTGGATTGCGGTAAACATGGCATGGGTTAAGGCATCTTTGTTATCAAGGCTTTGGATCACGGACAAAGAGCGCATCACTTCGGTACCAATATCGCTATTCATAAAGTCGACATGCTTATTGTCGAAGCTTATCTGTTTGTTGAGGTTTGCCTTGATATCTGGCAAATAGTTGGTTTCCATATTGAAGCAGTTATGGCAATAAAATGAATAGAATTCAGTGAGTTTAGGTTCACTGCTAGGCGCTTTTGCCGAGATTTGAGTGTAGTGTGTGCCTTCAACAAAATTGGCGGCAAAGCTGCTCAAGGGCGCAATTGCTAAGGTTACAGCCAAGGCTAATTGTTTAATCATAGTTTCCTCAAATTCGGTGGGATTGAATTCACTGTGTCAGTTGTGGGTATCGTCGATTTAACGGCCAACAGAAGCCATAAAGTGAGCTTCAATCTAGAAGTTTAGCTAGCCAAAATGCCAGCGTAACGCATAGGTTCAGGTTAAATGGAAAGGCTTAATTATGACTGAATTGGCCCGTCGCGACTGGGCTAAATCTGTGATCCCAATGGAAGTTTTACCTAAGATTTGCTTTAGCCTTGCCTTAGCGGCACAGCAGTACGTACAGACAGGAACTGATTGCTAAAGAGAAAAATGCTTAGGCAATGTCCCTTAGTGACTGCCACGCTTCACACACTTCGCGAAAACGCGCCGCATCACCATCGGGTCTGTCTGGGTGCCACTTGAGCGCTAAACGGCGCCATTGCTTGCGGATATCACGGGCGGTAGCACTCTCGTCTAATTCGAAAACCCGCAGTGCATTACCCTTATTCATCAGATTGATATTTAAGCCAATATAGCTCTTATAATTGCTCCAGAAGGCCTCAAGCAATTCACGCACTACGTTTTCGCTGGTGTCGTAGTTATTCCAATCGAGATAATACTCACGCAGGGAAGTATCTTGCATTATCAGCAGGTTAACGTTTGATGGGACTAAGCGGAAGATTTGGATTTCCATGGCTTTGACTTGCAGCCATTGCTTTGGCAGTAATATTTCCTGCAGTTCAAACAGGGCGTTCATCAGCAGGAAGTTACGTTTGAATAAATCGTTACCAGGATTTTCATCAAGCTGGTGGATCAGCCCTTGGGTTTGTAATTCTGTGGCTAAGTGATGGATTTTCCAACTTTGGTTTGAGGCTTGTAAAACCGTGAGTAATGGCCAAATCAGTGGGTTATCGCCCTTAGTGTTTGCAACTCGAATCGATTGAGGTTCTTCAGTGAGCGAGGGTTTGGCAAATAACATACTGACTGTCCCATCCTAAATAGTGAGTGTGACCAATGCGCCGATAAAAACCGCTGGGCTGCAAAAAAGATGACTCGAAACGACGATAAACGATGATCCACTAAGCTATGCCGTTCTGGACTGCGCAGCAAATCATGCCATAGAGGCAAAGTGTAGGCAAAGATGAATTTTAGAGCAATACCATGGTGGTTTACTCCTACTTTAGATGGTTTCTTGTGCAAATAAGTCGTTAATAGCAGGCAGGTTTTAGGATGTTGTTGCTGAAGCGGGTTACTGCGCTAAAAAATATGCCCTTGTTTATATCACATCAAATCAAGGGCATGCTGATTGCTCACTTAAGAGGTAGAACTAGATTTCGGTGAAAATCACCTCTTGTTCTAGGCGAGATTTAGACAATTTAGCGTTGAAATCATCTTCTGCGTGATAACCCATGGCGACAACCACGCAGGCGCATAGACCTTGTTCTCTTAAGCCTAAGACTTGATTCATTTTAGTGGCATCAAAACCTTCGATCGGACACGCATCAATATCTAATACACTTGCACCGAGCATTAAGGTGCCAAGCGCTAAATAGACCTGTTTCTCCATCCAATGCTGGGCATCTTTCATCTCAAACTTATGCATATTGGCGAAGAATGAACGGCCATTATGCTGGGCTTGTTTTGCTTCCTCATTAGCTAAGCGGCCATCCTTTTCCTCTTGTTCAAGGATTTGCAGCAAATACGCTTCATCTAATTGAGTGCGAGTGCAGAGCACCAACACATGGGAAGCATTGAGGATTTTTTGGGTATTAAAGGCATAATTCTCAGTTGCTTGAGCGACTAACGCTTTTCCCTCAGCCGTGCTCGCTAGTACAAAATGCCAAGGCTGTGAGTTAACTGAAGAAGGGCTGAATTGCAGCAGGGTTTTGATGTCTGCAATTTTTTCCGCTGGAATCGTCTTTGTTGGATCAAAGGCTTTAGTGGTGTAACGTTTTTTGGCGAAGAAACTTAAATCACTCATGTAACAGCTCCAAATCATCAGGAATACAAATTCAATGGCAGCATTTTAAGCAGGTTCAAGTAAAAAACAATGTGATCAAGACAGGTATTAGTTTCAAAAAAAATTTGAAACTGTATGCCGATGCAACGCTAAAAAGGAGTAAACGCCAAGTCGTTTAATTGAGATTTTGGATAGGGAATCGGTGTCTTTACCGTTGAAGCTCGATTTCAACTGTAGGGAAATTATAGATAAATATCAGTGGCATATGCTGGCAGTAAAGATTAGGGCAAAGCTTTAACTGCCTTAGTTGAATGGCTATTAACCCTCCAATAAATGTTAATAAAAGTCGCGTAAAAGTGGACACCTAGCCTAAATAGCGCAGTTGTTAACCTCCGACTATGCTTGGGTTAAGCATTAAACAAGGAGGTTTGTATGCCGCGCCCACGTAGAACTCAGATAAGTGTTGAAGACACACCCTATTACCATTGCTGTAGTCGCGTTGTGCGGCGTGCATTTTTGTGTGGTGACGATGCCTATTCGGGAAAAAACTATGACCATCGCCGCGCATGGGTAGAATTGCTACTGTTTGAACTCGAAGCGGTTTTTGCCATTGATGTGGCGGCCTTTGCAGTGATGTCCAATCATCTGCATGTGGTGCTGCGGGTCGATATCGACAGCGCCAATCGTTGGACTGACCGCGAAGTACTTGAGCAGTGGCATAAACTGTTTAAAGGTGATGGCTTAACACAAAAATTCGCCAAAGGTGAGTTAGTTGGGGCTCATGAGGTCAGCAGATTAAAGCATTCCATCGCAATTTACCGCAGCCGATTATGCGATATTTCATGGTTTATGCGCTGCCTTAATGAACCGATAGCAAGACAAGCGAATCAAGAAGATAACTGTACAGGTCGTTTCTGGGAAGGACGCTTTAAATCGCAAGCCCTACTCGATGAAGCCGCCGTTTTAACTTGTATGGCCTATGTTGATTTGAATCCTATTAGAGCGCAACTGGCTGATACACCAGAACAATCCGACCATACCAGTATCCAGTTGCGTATTCGGGCTGCATTAAAAGGTGAGCAACCTAAAAATCTACTGCCTTTTATCGGTAATGAGCGCGACAACCAGCCCAATGGCATTGCGTTTTTATTATCGGAATACCTTGAATTGGTCGATGATACAGGCCGAATTATTCGAAGTGATAAACGTGGGGCAATCAGTGTAAATAGCGCTAAGTTACTGGCAAGATTAAATATCCCACATGACAATTGGCTCAAGCTCACTGCTGAGTTTGGCAAGCTATTTCATGGTCCGGTGGGTAAGCTGCAAGCACTCACTGATTACTGTGAACATCTAGAAAAGCGACGACGGCACTTTGCCGCAAGCTGTCAGCACTTTCACAGCAACTAACTGTAATCCTGCTTAACTAAACCAATCTCTGTCCATGTGTTTTATTGGGTGGGTTAGCATGTCTTAAATCCACTATTTTTTAATGAGTAAGCTCATTTTTATGCCTCAGCTTTAGTCCTTCAATTTTTGATGACTCTCATTTAAGCAATTTTAGCTCGTACAAGTTGTAGACAAACCAAAAGTGCATTATGTTGTTGATCTAAAATGGGTGGCCAGATTTTTATCAAGATTTTTATCAAACAATAGTAGACGTTAGCTCTGATCATAACTGTCCAGTTTTTGTTGAAGTTTACGGGATGTCCAGTAATTGGTCTAAAACTACTGTTTTAGTTCAGGATTGGGTAAACGGGAAAAACCTTGATAAGTGTGATTAAGTTACGCATAACAAGTTACTCAAAAGGACGTAAAACAGTTGGCTTGCGCTCCTTCGGCGCTAATTTTAGCCAACTATTTTGCGTCCATTAGTAAGGCGTTAAACCTTTAAAAAAATTTTAATCCGAAACAGACAAGTTAGAGCAAAGGAGTTATCACGCTTTTGTCCCAAAATGAGCTAGTGAATCACTCTACATCAGAGTGATTCAATGAATCAGACTTGCCTAGTCTGGTTCATGCGCTTTGATCCAAACTCATGTCAGGCGTTTTTTGGGGATGGTGTATTTGATAAAAAACTGATAAGTTCCTTTTATTACAAATAATTAACTGTGCGAGTTTTTACTGGTCTAATTCTAATTAGGCAAACGCGCATGCGCACTATACAGATGTTAGCTTCGAGGCAATCATGGATGATGAATTAGATTTTAGCAGATGGGAATCAGCCGTTGGAAAGTTAGTGATGTCGTTATCTCGTGTTGAGGGGGAGTTACTTCTTAAATACGAGCAGAAGCTTTCAAGAACTAAGTATTTCAACGCAGATTTGAGAGAACGCTTAAATAAAATAGAAGAGTTATACAATAGTGAGTGTGGTCAAAATAAATATGCTTATGATTTGTTTAACCAAATAAGATCAGATACTAAGTTTAGAAACTTAGTTGCTCACAATCCAATATTTGCCGATATTTCTGGTGAATATTTAGCTTTCAAAATTTCTGCGGCTAATAATAAAAGTATTAACCTTAACCTAGCTGAGCTAGAAGAAAAGTCTCAACGTATATTTAATACCTGTATTGAATTTTCATGTTTAATAAGAGTTTGGGCTAAAAACTAAAACTAAAAAGTTATTGAAACAGGGCTGAAGCAGTTTGTTCTTTCTCGTGCATGGCTGATTTTTAATAATTATTTACAGCCTCTTAATTAGGTGTTATCTGTCTAACTATGATTAAAAAGGAGAAATAAAATGGCGTCAAAGAGAATTTACTATAATGTTACGGGGCGAGATAATGAGGATTATATTTTTCTAGATCGCAATGAAACAACAGGTGAGTACACTGTAAGAGTTGGCGAAGATAAAGCTGTTAGTCATTTTAAGTGGGAAGGAGAACAAACAGTTTTCTCGGTAGAAGATTTTCTTGCCTCAAATCCCAGATATACAGCCAAAGTTCAGAGATTAATTTCTGAATTTGAAGCAGAATTAGCAAGTTAAACATAACAAAGTAGTTAAACGGAAAACTACAGTTTGCTCGCGCTTCGCGCAGTTTAGCTGTAGTTTTACAATTAGTTTGGTGTTAATCATAGAAATTTCAATCCGAAACTCAAAAATTAGAGTTGGGAACCTAACAAGGAACTGTCCAAAAGCGTGCTGCATAAGGCTTTTAAATCTACAGGTTACGCTAATGCCAAAACGGTGAGCTAGGGTGATTTGCGAGACGACCGTCCGCCCCAAGGACGGGGCGGTCGAGCATCCACGGATGGACTGGCTGCGAGTCGATGAGCGAATGCCATGGATCGCCCATCCGTAGGAGTCAGCATTTAAGTTACCAAGTAACAAGTCATTTAGTCGTACTAACCCTCTATTTTTTACGTGCTTCTGTCTAAAAGTGGGTTATGTATCTCTTTTAAATCTACAGGTTACGCTAGTGCTAAAAAGGCAAGCCAGAGAGTTATGCAAGATGGCAATCCGCCCCTGCCTCCAATAATGAATTTAACTGAATCCGTATTAGCTAGCGCAATACCTTGCTTAAAAACGCTTGGGTACGGGCTTCTTTGGGGTGGCTAAATAGCTCTTCGGGTGGGCTTGATTCAACTACATAACCGCCGTCCATAAAGATCACTCGATCGGATACATCGCGCGCAAAGCCCATTTCGTGGGTGACAATGACCATGGTCATGCCCTTTAATGCGAGGTCTTTCATCACGTCTAGCACATCGCCGACCATTTCAGGATCGAGTGCCGATGTTGGCTCATCGAACAGCATCAAGTCTGGTTCCATCGCTAATGCACGGGCAATGGCGACTCTTTGCTTTTGGCCGCCCGATAAACTGGCGGGGTAGGCATTGGCTTTGTCACTCAAGCCAACCTGTGCCAGTAGGTCAAGGGCTTTGGTCTCGGCCTGAGCTGGCGTCATCAGTTTTAGACTAATGGGCGCTAAGGTGATGTTTTGGATGACAGTTTTATGTGGGAACAGGTTAAAGTTTTGAAACACCATGCCCACTTTTTGCCGCAGTTTATCTACGCTCGCATTTGGTGCTGTGATGAGTTGGCCTTCAATCTCGATATCGCCTTGGCTTGGCTGCTCTAACAGATTGATACAACGCAAAAAGGTACTCTTGCCGCTGCCACTAGGGCCAATCACACTCACCACTTCGCCCTGACGAATATGCTCACTAATGCCCTTGAGCACGAGGTTATCGCCGAAGTTTTTATGCAGGTTGGTTATTTTAATCACTTTGTTTCAACCTCTTTTCAAATTTCGACAGCACAAACGTGAAGCTGTAGGTCAGGAATAGGTAAATAAGGGCACAGGTAAATAACGGCACACTGTCCTCGAAGGTACGGCTACGGATGATTTCACCGGCGCGCATCAGGTCGACGCCACCGATAAAGCCAATAACGGCGGTTTCCTTGAGGAGCACGATAAATTCATTTCCGAGTGCGGGCAGAATATTCTTGATCGCTTGGGGCAAAATAATCGACTTCATGGTCATCGCTTGGGATAAACCGAGCGAACGTGCCGCTTCGGTTTGACCTTTGTCGACGGCTTGAATGCCCGCGCGGATAATCTCAGAGATATACGCGCCGCTATTGAGACCAAAGGCGATGATGGCGGCGGTGATTTTATCGACATCTAATGCTGAAAGTACGATGAAGTAAAGGATCACTAACTGCACAACCACTGGCGTGCCACGGATAACACCGACATAAAGATTGGCGGGGAAGCGGATATACCACTTAGACGACATCTTCATAAAGGTGGTGCCAATGCCTAACACTGCGCCTAATAACATGGCGAAGAAAGTGACGATTAACGTCACCTTCAAACCATTTAATATCAGCAGTATACCTATCATGCCGTCTTCGCCAATTGGGCTGAACAGCGAGCTGTTAATTGCGTCTATCATGCTGATATCACTTTATATGGGCAGAAACGAGCGTCTGATATTGGCCGTCGGCTTTCATATTAGCCAGTGTTTTATTGATGCTCGCCAACAGTTCAGGCTGCTCTTTTGACACGGCGAAGCCATAAAACTCAGCAGGGAAATCCAGTTTGATCATCTTTAATTCAGGATTTTTAGCCAGATAATTAGCGGCAGGTTCGCTGTCGAATAACACTAAATCTACCTTTGAATTTTTAAGCTCCATAATGGCTTCGAAACCCGTATTAAAGGCGGTGATATTTTGGGTATATTTTTTCGACATGATGTCAGCGGTTGTGCCTAACTGCACCGCAAAGTGTTTGCCTTTAATATCTTCAAGTGTATGAATGCTATCGTTATCTTTGTTAGCCAGTACCACTTGGGTCGCTTCGTAGTAAGGCTCTGAGAAGTTTACGTTTGCCTGACGTTCAGCGGTAATCGTCATGCCTGAGGCGATAAAATCAATCTTGCCTGAGTTGAGTGCGACGATCAGTGAATCGAATTTCATGTTTTCGACTTTGAGCGTCTTGCCGGCATCTTTAGCGATTTGCTTGGCCAGATCGATATCAAAGCCTTTGATTTCATCACCACTTTGGCCGCCAACATATTCAAAAGGAGGGAAGGCGGCATTGGTGCCAACGACTAACACGTCATCGCTTTTTCCGCATCCAGCTAACAACAAGGTGGCAGTTAAGGTCAGGCCGCCTAATAACATGGATTTTTTCATTTAAGACTCTCTTGTTCGATTTCACTATCAGTGTGGCGACTATAGGCAGATGAGCATGTTGTGTCAATAATTATGCTTTTAATTTGATTAAAAATTCATTTTATTTTTACGGTTTTCAGTCGCAAGAATGAGGGCCGCTGCTTTCCCGTACAAATTTGTGTATAAGTTGTTTTTTCTGGGTTGAATTCTTGTGCCTTGGTCTATATCTATTGTTACTGTTAGGTTTTTGGCTATCTGTACTTCTGTGGTGTTTATTAGCGGCTTCTCAATGAGAGTGCCATAATTTGAACTATCGCCTATTATTCTTTGATTAAATTGGCTAGTTTAGCCGCTCTTTAACGGCAACCTTCGTTGGTGTTATTCCTATTTTATGCAGTTTAACCCTCTGGTTGATTTGATTATCAAGCCAGAAATGATGTTTCAGGAGTCAAAAGTGAACTATCTCAACTCAGCATTAGTGTGTTTAGCCCTGTGCTTATCGAGTGCACTGCAGGCCGAAGAGCAAACTCAGTGGCATTACAGCTTAGGCAGCCATGATTTTGTGGTCGAGGATTCTCACACCTTAGGGGTGAATGCGAGTCTATTGTTAGAACATAAAACCCAAAGTGATATTTTGCTGACGGCGGCGCTGGATGCCTATATAGATGTAGATGTCGATAAACTCGACCCTGACCATATCCCAGTGTGGTTTAAGTCCACCTATGCTGCGAGTGGTGAGTTGTATCGTATTAACCCCGAATTTTCATTGGGTTGGCAGTTCGATTTACAGGGAAAGCGTAATACCGTTAGCTCGGTGGAGAAACAAGCTAAGGTATTTCCTGGGTTGACGGCTAACTTTGACGGACAAGAATTACAGGCCCAGTTGAAGGCGGGAGCGGGTTATTACTATCTCGAAATCGATGACGATGTGCCTAGAACCCGAGGTTACGATCGTGGCGATTTTGGCAACGGTACCTTTGCTTATACCTTTATGGGAAGTGTCGGGGCTAATGTGACGCCTAAGCTACATATGCAAGTGGCCGCGCAGACATGGCAGGACGAGGGCAAATGGTTAGAGAATCAATATAGATTTGAACTGAGTTACCAAACCGATTTTTGGCGGCCTAACAGCTTGCTCGTGTTGAGCGCCGAGCACACGCAATACAATTTAGACCACTATGCCAAAGTCGATGTTAACTCGGCTGAGTATTTGCCTATTCTGCCATGGGATAGCGATACGCTAGTGCGTTTGAGCTTAGTGATCCCTTGGTAACATAGTGTCACTTATGAGTTAAGTGCTTCTCGACTAAGGCGATCATGGCTTGAGCTGCGAAGGATAATACTTGGTCCTTGCGCCAAAAGAGCGATAACTCCCAGCGCAGCTCGTCACTCGCCAGCGGGATATTTACGACGCCGGGTACACTGTAGCGCCGCGCGATGGAGCGCGGCAATACCATCACCCCAGTGCCCGCCGCGACTAAGGCAATCCCGAAATCGGCTTGGCTAACGCGGGTGATGTTTTTAGGGACAAATCCGGCATGTCGGCAGGCATTGAGCACTAATTGATAGAGGGTGTATTCAGTTTCGAACATCACCTGAGGGTCGGCACTGAGATCGCTAAACGACAATATCTGTCTGGTGGATAACGGATTTTCCTTGGGAAGCACCACTACCATAGGATCGTTAAACACGCGAATACCATCATAGCCATCATCAAAATCGATAATCCCTGTGGCCAGTTCAATCTCACCCTTTTGGATCGCTGAAGTTTGTTCTACACCGCCACGGACGAGCAAGTGCATGTCAATTTGCGGATATTGCTGGCGATACTTAGCAATAATGGGGGCAAAAATCTCGGCGCTGCCGAGCGGCGCTAATCCCAGATTGAGTTCGCCCGCAGTTAAGCTGCGTTGGGCCGTGAGTTCGGCGAGCATGCGTTGCCGCCCTGCGAGCAGGTCTTTACCGTGTCGATAAACGACTTCGCCCGCGGGAGTGAGTTTGACTTGGGTGCCGCGTTTACCCCGCTCAAGCAAGGTGAGATCGAGCTCTTGTTCTAATTGGCGCACGGCTTTTGATAACGCAGGTTGGGTGAGGTGGACTTTATCGCTGGCTTTACCAAAGCCTCCGGCATCGACGATTTCGATAAAATAGCGAATAACTTTGAGGTCCATTGGGCTTCACCTTTAAATGTATTCTTAAAATTCATGTATTACATTCTTAATATTCATTTTTTTTATCAAATAAGCAAGCCTAGAATAGCCCCATAGAAAACTTTGTTCTAACCGAGAAAATCATGTCATTCCCACAAGCCGCAATACGTCAGTGTCGACATTGGGCTTTGTTATTAACCCAAATCAGCCTCTTCTGTTTACTGTCCTTCGCTTGTCACTGGTTCGCCACTTGGACACATTCTCCTATTCCTGGGAGTGTGATTGGCTTAGGTATACTCTTATTTTTATTAGGTTTTAAACTCATCCCCGAAAATGCCGTGCAACTGGGCGCCGCTTGGTTGATTGGTGAATTATTGCTGTTTTTTATCCCGCCTGTGATTTCGGTCATTAAGTACGAAGGTTTGTTTGAGCAATACGGCACCAATATATTGTTCACTTTAGTGATGGGCAGTGTGTGCGTGATGTTTGGTACTGGCTTTGTGGTCGACAGAGTGTTTCGTTTTGAGCGCCAACTGAACATCAAAAAGCAGGCCCGTCGCCACGCTAAGGCAGCTTAGTTATGACTGACTCAAGAGTGATGGATTTTGTGTTGTCGCAGACCGGATTAGCCCTATTTAGTTTATTGCTGACGGTATTTTGTTACTTCGGTGCTAAGCGCCTCTATAAGTACCACAGAGTCTGGTGGTTAGCGCCCATAGTGTTAGCGCCGATAGTGATTACCTTATTGGTGTTTAATCTTAAGATCCCGCTGCCAACCTATTTTGAATACACCCATTGGTTGATGGCTATGTTAGCGCCCGCGACTATCGCCTTTGCTTTGCCGATTTATCGTGAGCGTAACTTGATCCGCCAGTATCCGCTGACGATAGGGTTAGGTGTAACGGCCGGATTATTTCTGGGGATGCTGTCTTCTTGGCTGCTGGTGAAATTTGTGCCTCTGCCGGTGGAATTGTCTAAGAGTTTGCTGGTGCGTTCGGTGTCGACGCCCTTTGCGATGGAGGCCACCAGTGCCTTTGGCGGCGTGCCTGAGTTGACGGCCATGATGGTGTTAATCACAGGCGTGATTGGCATGCTGGTGTGTGAGCCGTTATTCAAATTTATGCGGATTCGTACTTCGTTAGGTAAAGGTGTGGCACTGGGCGCCTCGGCCCACGGTGCTGGCGCGGCAAAAGCCACTGAAATCGGCCAGCAAGAAGGCGTTATCGCCAGTTTGACTATGATTTTTATTGGTATCGCTATGGTGTTAGGCGCACCTGTGTTTGCCTTAATCTTTATCTAGGCTTTGAATTCTATCGTGTGAGTTTTATGGCTTGAATTGACACACCTCAGTTTTGGCAAGTTTGCCTCTTCGGGCGCTAACACCTTCTCAGTTATGCGCCTTTTTTTTGCTTGTGACCCGTCCTAAATATGGCATGCTGTACCCAGTTTAAATACAAAGTATTCAGGATGATGCCAGATGTCTAATGAGCGAGATAAACCGTTAAAAACACAACAAAGCGTGAGTCTACGTCCGGTTGAAGAAACTGATCTTGAGGCGATTTTTGCCCATCAAAGCGATCCTATTGCTAACCAGCTTGCTCAGTTTCCACCAAGGGATCGGGAAGCGTTTTTTAGGCATTGGCATGGGAATATTCTTGGGCAAGTCAATGTGCTAGCGAGGGCTATCGATTTCGATGGCAAGTTTGTGGGCAACATAGGCCATTGGCATAGTGACGGGCAAGCGCTGATAGGATATTGGATTGACCGTGATTACTGGGGCAAAGGCATCGCGACCCAAACCTTAGCGCAATTTTTGCCTTTAGTGAGTGCGAGGCCACTCTTTGCCGAAGTGGCTAAGCATAATCTAGCCTCCCAGCGAGTCCTCTTAAAACACGGGTTTTTGCTGACGGGTCAATTAATTCAAGAGAGCCAAGATACTGAAGCATTGTTCGAATTTGTTTTACGTTAGCCTATAACGGCTCAATCTCGGTATTTATGGCGTATGTTAATGCGTTTATACGCCATAAATCACATCTTCCAATCCTTAAAATCCCTGAACTGCAGCCGCTTTTGTTAAAAGTGTAAAAAGTCGTTCATTATTTTTATTGCCAATGATTCTACTGCCAAAACTCTCTTTTAAAGACGTAGTTGCTGTAGTAAGTCAAAAGACTGGATCTAGCCGCTTGATTATTCAAGATTAGTGACAGGTTAAGCTGGTTTTACATAAGAAAAATCGAGGAGAAACTGCTGATCTTGCAGATAAAAGTCTAATTGCATTCTATTTCTTTCACGGTAGAACTCCTATACTTAGCCAAACCTTGTGCCATAGCACAATCGATCCCTTATCTATTCAGTGAAATCTAAATGAAGATCCGTTTTCTGCTCAGTAGTTTTATCCTTGTATGCAGCAGTCTCACTGTTGCCGCGACAGCGCATTCAGCCGATTCGGCCTCTGTCACTACTAAACATGCCAACAAAAATGCACCCGCTAAAAAAGCTCCTGCAAAACAGCAAGAAGTGGCATCGAGTAGCGCTATGGTGGTCGACCTTAAAACCAATGAAGTGTTATATTCGAGTAACCCTAATGCCGTGGTGCCCATCGCCTCAGTGACTAAGCTGATGACGGCCATGGTGACCTTAGATGCAAAGCTGGCGATGGACGAAAAGTTAGCGGTTAATATTAACGACACCAAAGAAATGCGCGGCGTATATTCTAGAGTGCGTATCGGCAGTGAAATTAGCCGTAAAGACATGTTATTGCTGACTTTGATGTCATCAGAAAACCGCGCAGCAGCCAGCCTTGCCCACCATTATCCCGGTGGTCACAAAGCCTTTATTAAGGCGATGAATGCCAAAGCTAAAGCACTGGGCATGAAGAATACCCGTTATGTTGAACCGACGGGTTTGTCGTACAAAAACGTCTCCAGCGCCAGCGACCTAATTGTGCTGCTTAAGGCCAGTGAAGGTTATCCTATGCTAGGCCAATTGAGTTCGACCGAGAAAAAGACGGTCACCTTTGCTAAACCTAAATACAGCTTAGATTTTCGTAACACTAACCGTTTGGTTTATAAAGATAACTGGAATATCCATCTCACCAAAACCGGTTTTACTAACGAAGCGGGGCATTGCTTAGTGATGCGCACCGAAATGGCAAAACGCCAAGTGGCCTTTGTGGTGCTCGATGCCTACGGTAAATATACCCATATTGCCGATGCAAACCGTTTACGTAACTGGTTAGAGACAGGCAAAGTCACCCCGATCCCTGCCGAAGCTAAGCAATATAAGAAACAGCGTAGCCAGCAACAATTAGCTAAGTTGAGTGAGACCTAGACTTTGACCTAGAAGTCGAGCAGGAGCATATCTCTTGCCTTAACGGCTTTATAAAGACTAAAAAACCAAAGGCCAGATGAGCAATCCATCTGGCCTTTGGCTTTTTTAATACTGTAAGTCCTTGATGATTTTTGGTAAATTCCCCGTGGTATTATTACCATAGTGATTGATGTACTCAAGGAAGAAATACGCGTGGCTGTTCTGCTAAAAAAACTTCAACTGATCTATTTTCCCTTCTTATTCATGAGCCTGTTATTTATCTCTGGCTACAGCTTAATCCATTGGCTGTTGTTGATTAAATTTGAGTTTTTTAGCTTAGATGAAGATCTGGTCAATTTGGGATTACCGCTGATACTGTCATGGATCTTGTTGGTTATTTTTCTGAGGCCAAGGCTAAAACTGCTGAAGTTTGTTAAGGATAATTCGCGCTTTTTCTATCTACTTTTCGCCGTGCAGCTCGTGGCTGTGCCTTGCATTATTGCGCAGGAGTATCTTAAAACAGCAACGGGTCAGTTAACCCAATTAGCATCGATCCAAGAATTGTATCTGCATAAAAAGACACAGTATTACCAGTTACAGCAAGCTTATATTGATAAGGCGCAAATTGGTGTGCAGCGAAAGATTGAGGTGACAGGAAAAGGTAACAGTCACTTGAATATGACGCTCTATATTGCGATGCCGATTTTTGCGAGTGGCGCCGATCGTCGTCGAACTTCTGTCTTAGCTTGGTATGGTAAAACTTATCAGCAGGAGATCAGTAATAGACTTGAACCCGATGAAAAGGAACAAGCATACAAGGCATTTTTGACTCAATCCCAACGTGAGCTTGACCAGTTTGACCCGCAAACGTTTGTTTACCTTGAACGATTAGCCCCTTCGTCGCTGCAGAGAGACTTACTTAGCGCAGCAGAGAAAAGTCCGCTTTATCAAGCTGAATACCCAACGATTTTTATGCCGAAGTTTGAGCCATTTGAAGCCCGTAATGGCCATAAACTCGCTTGGATGCTGATTTGGTTTGTTGCAGGTGCGTTAGTCTGGTTTGTGCTCTTGCTGCGGGTGAAACTGGATGAAGAGGTGCTTAAGGCTGAAACAGTTACAAAGCGTTTGAACCATGCGGGCACAATCGCCGAGCTTAATGATTTTTTTGAAATGATACGGCCCAAGCCGGGTTTTATTGCAACTCCAATTCTGATGTATCTCAATGTATTAGTGTTTATCTTTATGGCATGGTCAAGCCAACATGTTATTAGTCTACAGGGGAGTTTCCTGCTTGAATGGGGAGCTAACTTTCGACCTAAAGTGCTTGCTGGTGAGTGGTGGCGCTTAATTACGAGCACCTTTATCCATGGCGGTTTAGCCCACTTAGCGCTGAATCTTTACGGCTTGTTTTTTGTCGGTAGCTTTCTTGAACCTGTACTCGGTAAGTGGCGACTATTTTTGGCGTATTTGATCACAGGGATATTGGCCAGTATTGCCAGTATCTGTTGGTATGATGCCACTGTGAGTGTCGGTGCATCGGGCGCCATTATGGGGCTATTAGGTATACTCGTGATTTGGGCTTGGAAAAAGATTTTCCCTCATGATATCAACTGGATATTGAATATTAATTTGGCATTTTTTGTGACCATAAGTCTGGTCGCCGGATTATTGGGTGGAGTGGACAATGCTGCCCATGTTGGCGGATTGCTGAGTGGGTTAGGCTTGGGTTACCTTTCGCTGCGCTATGCTCTAGGTGCTCAGGTGGCTCGAGGTGCTCAGGTGGCTCGAGGTGCTCAGGGGACTCGGAAGATTGAGGGCCATAGCCCAGTTAAAAAGCGTAAGCCGAGACGCAAATAAGTCGCGCTCGGCTTTGGATTTTTGAAGATTTAGGCGTGTTCAAACATTAGGAATAAGTAAACGATAAATAACACTATATGCGTCGCGCCGTGTAGGGCATTGGTGCGACCGCTGCTGAAGCTGACCTTGCAGACCATTAAACTGGTGATTAACAGCACCATGTCGGCGGGTGACAAGCCTAAATGCACTTCTTGATCTATCACGCTGCCAATAATTAAGACTGCGGGAACGGTAAGGGCAATCGTGGCGAGCACTGAGCCGAAGTACAGATTCATCGCCCGCTGTAATTGATTGTTTAACGCCGCCTTAAATCCGCCCACCGCTTCGGGTGACAAGATCAAACAGGCCACGATAAAGCCACCTAATGCCTGCGGTGCGCCTAAGGTAGCGACACTGTTTGCATGAAACTTCTTTTAGATTTGGGGTTAAGGATAATTATTTGAGCTAGATCGCTTTTTAATCCTAAACCCCATTTCTAGGTTAGCCGTGGTGCTCGGTTTTAATCAGTTTGCCGAGTTGATCATAGTGATTCCAATCCCCTGACTCTCGGTCACTGATGTAACTGCCTTCGGTGCGTTTTTCGCCATTAGGCCAAAAGCTTTGCCATAGACCTTCCTTACGATCCCTCAGATACGTGCCTTGCTCGGCTAACTTACCATTATTGTGATAATAGCTGGCATCGCCTTCTTTTTGGCCTTTAACCCAAGTTTCAACGAGTTGTGGCTTACCGTTCTGGTGATATTGTTTAACCTGACCATCGAACGAGCCTTTGGCATATGTTGCCTCTAGTTTGAGTTGGCCGTTACTGTAGTACTCCTTCGATTGACCATGGTTTTGTCCGTCTAAAAACTCAGTGCTGGCCGCTTGCATCCCATCCTCAAACCAGCTTTCCCATAGTCCAGTTTGATTGCCTTTATCCATAGTGCCGCTGAGTTTTAGTTGGCCATTATTGGGATAATATTCGGCATACGGGCCTGTTTTATCATTTTTATCATAGGTTTCGGAGCGGTAAACCACTTGCTTAAAGCTGTAAAACTCCCTAACTCCGTGACGCTTGTTTTCCTGCCAATGGCTTTTTTGTTGGATATTCCCTTCTGGAATCGTGCCATAGGTAGGGTCTTTTTCTTCGTAGCGATAATCAATCCACAGACCCGTTTTTTGGTTGTCGAGATATTGCCCTGCAGCACGGCGACGTCCGTGGTAATACTCAATATAGTCACCATTTAGCTTGCCATCGTCGAAGGTTTGCTCCCGTTGTTTTAGGCCTTCGCGGTACTGGATCCATAAGCCTTGTTTGTTGCCGTTTTGATATTCGCCTTCCTCATTAGGATCGCCATTGGCATACCAGCGGGCAAAATGGCCATCGAGCGGATAACGGCTGGCATCCTCCTTTTTCTTTGAGGCATAATGGGCAAGTTCGCGAGGTTTGCCATTGTCATAAAAGGATTCATATTGACCAACCCATTGACCGTTAATGCGTTTGCCCCGCCCATTAACAGTGCCATCCTCAAAGTAGGACTCTGATTTACCCGTCAGTTTACCTTCGACATATTCATCTAAGCTGCGCAGTTGACCGTTGCTATGGTAACGGCGTGATTCACCGTGTCGCTGCCCCTGTTGCCATTGCTCAGAAGATTGCAGTTTGCCTGCGCTATAGCGCTCAAATAGTCCATCTCGAATGCCCATGTCGTAGTGGCTTTTTTCGAGTAAATTACCTTCGGCATCATAACGCTCCGATGGTCCATGAAGCGGATATTGGCCATTTTCAGCTAGCGTTGAGTCTTGATAACTGCGCAGTTCCTTAAGTTGGCCATTGTCGTAGAAATACTTTTGCGTACCGGCAAGTTGGTTCTGCTTATAGTTGAGATCGCTGGTGAGGTTTCCTTCGGCATTAAAATATTGCTGCTGCCCATCTAAAGCGTCGTTAACATACTGTTCTTCAACTAGTAATTTACCCGCATCGTTAAATTGCTGACACTTGCCATGGCGTTGCCCTGCCTTATATTGGCAGAGGCTGGCGAGTTCGCCATTGGGGTAAAACGTCCGTTCTTCACCATCGAGCTGATTAAGATTGAACTGACTGGCACTCGATTTAGTCCCGTCGTCGAAGAAGGTTTCCCACAATCCTTGGCGGCGGCCTTCGGCATCGAAGCGACCTGTCACAGAAACTTGCCCGTCGGGATTTTGTTCTAAATAGGGGCCGGAGAGTTGGTTGTTTGCATAGCTTTGGCTTTGGGATAAGGTGCCGTTTTCATAGTAACTTTCCCATTTACCGTGGCGTAGGTTGTCGAGGTAGCTTTCTTGGGCTTGCAGTTTGCCACTGGCATAGAAGCGTTTTACCTGCTCTTTTTTACCGTCTTTATAGTGTGTTGTTTGGGTGAGTTGGCCGCTGCTGTTGTATTCCTTCCATTCGCCCGTGGGCACGCCTTTGGTAAATTGCTGCTCCTCTGTGACTGCACCACTTAAATCGAACAGTCGCCAAGTGCCATCTTGATAACCCTGCTGATAGTTTCCTTCGATAAGCTTGCTGTTATTGGTATGAAATACTTGCCATTTACCATTAGGTATCCCCTGGGAAAATTGCCCTAAGGTATATCCTTGGTTATCGCGGACTATGGCGATATCGCCATTTAAGGGCATGCCAGTGGCGAGATTGTAATAGCTGGGAATTCCGTCTTGCTGACGAATTTCGATCATCATGGAGGAGAGATTTTGCGCGGCCTGCGCATGGAGACTCACTATGCTAGCCCCTGCAATGGCGAGGCTAATCACGCGAAATGGGGTATTGAACATGCTGATTCCTTGTTCTGGGTCTTAAGGCCAAGGTATGTGCGGCCTATGTAAGAATCCTAATTTTAATTATCTATTGCGCTGTGCACTCAATGCAGTGCACTGCGTCTAGGCTTAAGCTAAAACCGAGGGAAAACATCATCAGAAGTGATCACAGGGGGTGGCATTTCCTGATTTAAAAACTGGCCATTATGGTAGCTATTAATCACCCGTATCCAGCCATGTTCCTCAAACTCGTATTGCTTACCATCAAGCCTGCCCAGTTCGTCATAATTGGCGATTTGGAGCACATAGTCTTCAGATGAGCGCAATTCCCAATGGCCGACTCGTTTACCTTGGTCGAAGCGACCATACCAATAGCGTCTTTCAGGGTTGGGTATTGGGCGGAAACCGTACTCACCATCGGTAAATATCCAATCGCCATCCTGTTCACCATTACGGTATTCGCCTTTTTCATACACTTGGCCGTTACTGGCGTAACGCTGGACTAATCCATCGGGCTTGCCATGTTTAAAGTGAATAGATTCAAGCAACTGGCCAGAGTTGGTCTTGTTGAGGTATTCACCGTGGAGCTCACCATTATCATCGTGGCTATAGGTGAGGGTGGCGTCGTCTTGAAATTTCTTCCAAGTACCTGCTTGTTTATCTTTGGCATATTGACCTTGCTCTACTAGCTGAGTTTTCCCTGTGGCAGGCTCAATTTTTACCGTTTCATAGGCGCCTTCACGCTTACCCGCCTGATAATATTCGCGGGAGAGGGTGATGACATCGTTGTAGTCGAAAGATTTTATCTGTAAGCCATTCAATTGCTTATTGAGTCGCTCCTGGCGCTCGATTAACAAGCCTTTTTTGAAGGTTTCGGAGAGTGACCAGTTTTTGAGTTTGTCTTCTTCTTGAGTCTCAATCAATTGGTCATCGCGATAGCGCTGCTGTTTACGATAAACCCAGCTATTACCTTGGTATTTGCTGTCTGTGGTTTTTTTAATTTGCCCTTGTTCATCGTATTCGATAGCTTGGAGGACATCACCCTTATCGTTGGTGACTTCCTTTAATTTGATCTGACCATTTTCATAATAAGTCAGCTGCTCACCGACCTTATAATCAGCTTGATATTGGTAGTGGCGCTCGACCTTGCCATCCGGGAAGTATTCAAAATAATCCCCCTGTTTTTTATCTTTAACATAAGCTTGGGTCGAAAGCAGTTTACCAAAGCCCCAACTCGTTTCGTTGCCATGTTTGAGCCCATCCACCATGGGGATTTCGAGGTGTAAGTTGCCATTGTCATAGTATTGGGTGACACAGGTGCCACTTTTACAGACTTTGCCTCTAAGTTTGCCTTCGTCATCATAGAGTTCGCTTATGCCTACTTCTTTGCCATTTTGATAGCTCGCTTTGTAACGGATATTGCCGCCTTCCCAGTAATTCGTTTCTAGGCCTTGTTTCACGCCATTTTCATAGTGCGTTTCAACATACAGTTGACCGGTGGCAATGTATTTTTTAAGCAAGCCATGAAGTTGGCCTTGCTCGTTACGAAAGCCTTGCTCGTACGGTTTGCCATCCTCAAAGTAACATTGATACGCACCGCGAAATTGTTCGCTGGTGATTTTTTTACCGATCTTGTTATCGGCGAGGGCGCTGGCGCAGAAAAGCATATCTTTGTTTTTGTAATAGACCTCAGCCTTATAATTGCCATCGATCATTTCAGTCGATAGCTTTAAATAGTACAAAGCCTGTTTTTCATCTTTGACAACCTTCCAATGGGCATCGAGCAGCACGTTTTCTGCATTGGCATGGGTACTGATAAGTACGAGTGCTCCAAGGAGCCGATTTACTGTAAATAGACGCATAACCGCTCCTTTTTATGGCAAAGGTTTAAAGGTGAATTCATAGGGAATATTGACGGGGTCTTTAGAGATAGTCATATAACTCACCTTGGCGGCGGGGCCTGCAATACTCAAATAACGGCCATCGACCAGCACCTCGTTTATCCGCTGCAGAGTATTTTCGGGGAGTCGAATGGTTAACAGATTGCCTTGGGCATCTTCGACCTTAAAGTAATTTTTAAGATCGCTACTTGGCTCATTGCCATATCCGGTTTGCGTCAGCCAAGACTCTAAATCGATTAACCAAGGGCGGTCGGTTACAGCCAGTTCTAAAGGCTGCCAGTGAATATCACCTTGGCAATGGATCTTGCCCTTGATCTGTTTATCGTAGAAAAACTGCCGCACGCGGTCTGGGGTCATCAAGCTATAGGCTGCCCCGTTTGGGGCGTTGGGATCAAACTGCCAAGTGACGGGATTTTTACCCTCATTAAAACCTTGATCTATTTCAGGTTTGCAGGCGGTTGCCAAGGCAGCTGACATGGGAATATACAGATTATGACCATTGTCAGTTACAGGTTTTATCCCTTGGATCGTACTGAACTCATTTTTTGCAGCATCTAGCGCCGGATTGATAAAGCTACCTAGGCCAGCGTTGCCAAACTCGGTGGGAGGATTCGCCAGATTTTTGTTGTAGTCGCTAAATTGTACAAAGCGGATCGTTTTGGTTTGAGTCAACTCCGGCTGGGGTTGTTGCTCAATTAACATCAGGGTTTTAGGAATTTCATCCAGCTTGAGTAACAGTGCGTTGCTGGTGAGGTGATGGCTCTCATCGGCCCCAATCAATTGTTCTAGCAGCTCCTTTTCCGTCGCCGTTAGCCAAGAGGGATAATTACCTTCGCGACGGGCCTCAGCCATCATGCCTTTAAATTGTTGGAAAGGCAGATTAATACTCTGATCCTCACTCTGCTTTGACACGACTTTAAAGAGTTTCGCCTCGGCATCGAGCACTTGGATTGTTAGGCTGGCATCGCCAACCCTGTAAGGTGTTGCCAGCAGTTCATCCCACGACTTTTCGACTATCTTATTCGTCTGTGGGATAAGTGTTAGTTTGGCAGTAATATGGTCTATCTGTTTGAGTTTATTCGCGGTGTTATCCCACCCAGTCGCAATAATATCGGTTGCAGATTCAATCGAGGGATGGTAATTCCTCGCCCAACCTTTACCGTGCTGCCAGAAGTGAATGTCAATCGGTTTGCCGTTAGCATCAAAGGCGGTTAAGTCCTCATAACGCACATCGGCTTCCACATATTGCGGACTCATATTGTGGACAAAGCGCAATTGCAGATCTTCAGGGGTATCAGTGCCCCAAGGGCCAAGATTATCTAAAATACCTTGTTGTTCAGGTAATAAGGATTTTATAAATGCCTTATTATTGGGGCGATATTCCTGCGGTATATCGCTAATGCGGTACAGTTCTTTTTGCCGATCATCCCTATCGCGCTCAGCATCAAAGCTATCATCGGCATGCCAAAGCGTGCTCATGATGTAAGGGCGATCCTTAGGCGCCATTACGGTTCGGTGGGTAAAGGTACGCCCTTGGCGCTCTTCCCGTTGAAAAAACGCCATGCTCTCTAACCAACCGGTTTTGCGGTTAACTTCGAACTTGCCATAGGCCTTATACTTGTCTTTCTCCCCTTGTAAAACAGCGATCAACTTATCTTCACTGACCTGCTCAACCGTCCAAGTTAAGCGCCCATCCATGGGGGCGTTGATGCTATAACCGACGCTAGGTTCAAGCGCTACAGGCAAGGTTGGGGCTTGTTTAAACAAGTGATTAAGATTTTGCCAGCGCTCAAATAACTCCTTGATATCTTTTTGATCCATCTTGGCTATGGGGGTCAGTTCGCGGACTTCACCATTGTTAAATTCCACATTGAAGCCATCTTTAACCAACTGAAAGATTTCATTGGACTTGCCTTTAGGGTCGATATTACTCACCGGGATCGGCATGCCATAATCGCTAATTTGCAGCAGGTTAGGTTGGATAAAAAAGCGGGCATTATGGGTTAGTGGTGTGGTTAAGTTAGCCGCCTTACCCTCTACATCTTGTAATTGGTAATCCAGCAGTAATCGTGCCTGCAACACTTTGCGAGTTTCGAAACCATCGTTGAGGCTTATGGTAGAAATAATCTGATACTCGCGATCTGTGGGTACATTCGTCGTAACCGATTCTGAGGACGTCGTTGAGTCATCGCAGGCGGTTAACAAGAGTGTGATACTTGCCACTGTCAGTGTGATTGCGGCGTGAACTGCCTTGTATTTCCCTGTGGCCATTTGTACTCCCTTGACTACGCATGTTATTGAAATGTAAATATATTAATCTTGGTTTGGCGACATTATACACAAAAACTATCTGAGGCAATAAAACGACGTCATCAAAATGTGAGCTTAAAAGGCGAGCAAGCAAGGTAAAGAGACTGTCCGTGCTTATTTGTTTGTGCTGAGATTTAGGTCAGTCTTGTGGCAGTAAAGACGAGCGTAAGCGGATAATTAAGCGGGGTATAAAACAAAACCCAAACCAAGGCGGGCTTGATTTGGGTTTACGCTGGGATCAGCTTTTTTTATTTCGATGCTCGAGATCAGTGATTGATACTCGAGGACAGAAAGCTGTTATCGAAAACAAGCTACAGCGAGAGGATCACGCTGGCGATTGCTGCACTCATGAGGTTAGCAAATACACCGGCGGCAATGGCGCGAAAACCATTACGGGCGATAAATTCGCGGCGCTCTGGCACCATGCTACCCAGTCCACCGATCAAAATTGCCATGGTTGAAATATTCGCAAAACCACACAGGGCAAAAGTCACAACGGCCTGAGAATGGGCACTCAGTTGGTCTTCGACTTTCATTAACTGGATGAAGGCCACGAACTCATTCACCACGATTTTTTGGCCAATCAGTGAGCCCGCAGTAATGGCTTCATGCCAAGGAATACCCAGCAGCCACGCCATAGGGGCGAACAGATAACCGAGCAAGAATTCGAAGCTTAACTGGTAACCGAACCATTCACCCACAGCGCCTAACATGCCATTCAGTAGGGCGATAACACTGACAAAGGCCAGCAGAGTGGCACCAATCCCGACTGAGATCCGCATGCCAGACATAGCGCCATCGGCTAAGGCTTCAACCACATTGGTGGCGCGTGGCAATTCGACTGAGGTGATTTCATCTAAATTGTTTTTGTCATTTTCGTTGGGTGGCATGAGGATTTTTGCCATCAACAGACCCGCAGGTGCTGACATAAAGGCAGCGGCAATCAAATAGTTAAGATCGACACCTAAAGCGGCATATCCCACTAAGGTGCCGCCCGCGACTGAGGCTAAACCACAGCTCATGACCGCGAAGAATTGCGAATCGCTCATGTGCTTTAAATAGGGTTTGATCACCAGTGGCGCTTCAATCATGCCGACGAAGATATTCGCCGTGGCAGATAAAGACTCGGCGCGGCCCGTGCCCAATAAACGCTGCAGACCACCACCAATAATGTTGATCACCTTAGGCATTAACCCAATATGGTACAGGGCCGAAATCAGTGCTGAGAAGAAGATGATGATACCTAACACATTGATCGCAAATACGAAGCCGACTTTACCCGTGGCGAGATCGCCAAACAGAAAGCCAATCCCTTGGTTGCCATAGGCAATCACGCTCGACACGCCCGCAGTAACGGACTGTAATGCGGCCTTACCCGCAGGAACGTAGAGCACTAACAGGGCAAAGATAATTTGTAAGCCTAGGGCTAACATCACAGTGCGGTAGGGAATGTTCTTGCGGTTCACTGACAGTAACCAAGCAAAAAACAAGATACTAATCATGCCTAATATCGCGGTCATAATGGGTTTATTCTTTTGAGTGAGAGAAGAAGTCGCGCATTGTAGGCCGAGCCAGCGTAAGGGCAAGTCGAGGGCGTTACTGGGCTGTTACGATAAAATAGTCGAAAATAGCAACAGTTTAACTTGCTGTTTATGCAGGAGAATAAAATAAATTTCGGCTACTGTTGCCCAGAGGAAATAATATTTGTGTCTGTGGCAATAATCGAAATCACGCCACAGACGACTTTAGGCTGGTGTCGTAGTCAGTGCTGGTTTGAAATGCAGCTTAAGTGACTGTTGCTTAAATGACAGGAGCTTAAATGACAGTTGTTTAAGTGACAGTCTTACCTAACCAAGGTTTGAGCTTTTTGTCCCAGTAGGGCGGGTGGCCGATATGGGACTTTAAACATTCGATAATCACCTTGTACTTAGTCGGTAAATGGCGCCGCCTTGGGTAAACCACATAGACGGGCATCTGTTGCAGTGGTTTCCAATCGGGTAAGAGTTGAATGAGTTTGCCGCTTTGAAACTCATCACTGAGTAAATACGTGGCCACATAGCCTATGCCGCGCCCTGCAATCACAGCATTGCGCACGGCTTCGGCTAAGTCGACACGGTAATTCCCCGCCACATGCACGGTTTGTTCTAGGTCATCCTTAGCAAAACTCCAGCGATCATAATTACGGCTTTTGCTTTGATAGATAACACAATTATGTTGCGCTAACGCCTGTGGATGATGAGGCACGCCGTGCTTGAGCAAATAATCGGGGGAGGCGACCACCACAAAGTTCGTCTCGGCGAGGTGCTGGGCGATATAGCCTTCGTTTAGCTGCTCATGGTTAGTGATCCACAGATCGAGACCTTCCTCTAGCATGTCGGCCTTATGGTCGAACAGGCTTAGCTCAAATCGTAATTCGGGATACTTTTGCTGCAACACTTCCAGCGCGGGGATAATGTGTAAGGTGCCAAAGGATTGGGAGGAACCGAGGCGAATCGTCCCGCTAATGTCGTCGCGGGCATCCAGCATAATCGCATCGGCATTTTGCGTCGCTTCAAACACTTGCTCACAGTAATGGGCAAACTGTTGGCCCGCGTCAGTTAACACTAAGGTGCGAGTAGTACGCTGCACTAACAACAAGTTCAGCTCAGCTTCCAACGCGCCAATTTGCTTACTGACATAGGAGGTCGAGGTTTTTAACTTAGCCGCCGCTTGGGTAAAACTGCCACTGGTCACCAGAGTGTGAAATATCACCATCTGGCTAGCTCTATGTTGTATCACGCCAAGCCCTCTAGAATCTAAATCGCTATTTTAAGCTAGCCTAGCCCTAACCGACAGCCGTTTGTGCCAATCGTGTGTTATTTCAAACCAAGCTTACCAAACGACAAACGTTAAAGTCAGTTGCCCTAAGTGCGATTCTTCCTTTACTCTTGAGTTAAATCTTAACACCCACAAGCTAGGGAAGTGACCTGTGGTTAGCTTGTTCAACGGAGGAATAACGATGACACAGCAAGACTTAGCAGACACAAGCCAGATGAGTGCTCAGAAAGTACAACCGATACCGCAGGAAGCCTTTGACTGGTATGACGAATATGCCCATGGCATTATCGATCGCCGTGAGTTTATGGGGCGGCTCGCAGGGCTGGTGGCGCTAGGTTTCACCATGACAACGCTCACGGGCGCACTGATGCCCAATTACGCCTTCGCCGAACAAGTGTCGTTTAATGACCCCAGTATTCAAGCCAGTTATGTGAAGTTTCCTTCTCCCAATGGTTACGGTGAAGGGCGCGGCTACTTAGTCATGCCCGATGAGTTATTGCTCGCGGGCAGTGCCGCAGGAGAGCCGAAAACCTTAGATCCCACTAAAAAAGCCGCAGTGGTGTTAGTGGTACATGAGAACCGTGGCCTTAATCCCTATATCGAAGATGTGGCTCGCCGCTTAGCCGCGCAGGGTTATATCGCCTTCGCCCCCGATGCGCTGTATTCCCTCGGTGGTTATCCGGGTAATGATGATGCGGGCCGCGCCATGCAAAGCAGTTTAGACAGAGCCAAAATCGAGCAAGACTTTATTGCCGCTGCGCAGTTTTTAAAATCCCATCCCCAGAGTAATGGCAAACTCGGCGCAGTGGGTTTTTGTTTTGGCGGCTATATCGTCAATATGCTGGCCGCCACGATTCCCGATGAACTCAATGCTGGCATACCTTTCTATGGCACACCAGCCGCAGTGGAACTGCGTAGCCGCGTTAAAGGCCCACTGATGTTGCAATTTGCTGGGCTCGATCAGCGGGTAAACGACACTTGGGCCGAGTACGAAACTCAGCTAAAAGCCAACAAAGCCGATTATGTCGCCTATCTTTACCCGAATGTGAATCACGGTTTTCATAACGACTCCACTGGCCGATACGATAAAGCCACTGCCGAACTGGCATGGACGCGCAGCTTAGCCTTCTTCGATACTCGGCTGCGTGGCGAGTAAAGCTCGGTTCACTCTGATCCCGCTTATTCTGATTAAGTCGATGGGTAACTGATTCCACGCGCTCTATATTAATCAAGCAAAAGCCGACGCTAGCGTCGGCTTTTATCTTAAATCTCCCACATACTTATGCGGGTTATTCGTGCTCGAGGATCACTTCTTTCAAGCTTTGGATGGTCTTCACATCGAGATTACCGGGTTGTGTGCTCCAGGTGAGTCTTAGGTAATTGGCTAAGTCTTTAATCTGCTCGTCGCTTAACTCATCAGCATATCCCGGCATGGCATAAAAGCTGGTGGTGAGGTTGTAATGCTGGCTCTTAATGCCTTTTAGCATCACGGCGACGATATTGTGAGGACTGGCTTTATCTAAGGTGGCGTTACCAGCCATCGCGGGGGCGACGTTGGGGCGACCTTCACCATTTTGACCATGGCAACCGGCGCAGTAACCTTTGTAGAGCGTATAGCCTGGCAGTTCAGGTTTATGGCCGTTAAAGGTGAGCGCTTGTGGTTTAATATCTTCGTCGGTATCGAGCAGATAACTGCTTACCGCGCGCATATCATCATCGGTTAAGTGGCTGAAGCTGTGATACACCACGGGATACATGCCGCCAAAGACAGTACCTTTTCGGGAATAGCCTTCAGTAAACAGCGACTTAAGATCCTCATGGGTCCAGTTCTGCCTGTTAAGCTCGGCGGGGCGAATGTCCGATGCTTCAAGTCCTTCGATAATCGCGCCCTCAAAGTGCTTGTCCTGCTCCATGGCAAACAGCGTGTCTCTTGGGGTGTGGCATTCACCGCAGTGCCCTAGGGCATTGACTAAGTAATTACCGCGGTTCCAATGCTCGCTTTTTTCCTTACTCGGGGTAAATTCCTTAGCATCGTGGGCGACTAAGTTCCAAGCTTTTAGGCCAAAACGCAGGTTAAACGGAAAGTAAACATCATTGTCGCGGTTAGCTTGCTTGATGGGTTTAGTACTCATCAAATAGGCATAAATCGCCTTAGTGTCGTCGTCCGTCAGCAGGCTGTATGACGTGTAGGGCATAGCAGGGTAGAGGTTGCCGTTGACGCCAACACCGTGGTGCATGGCATCAAAAAAGTCCTCGTAACTGTATTTGCCAATACCGGTTTCTTTATCAGAAGTGATATTGGTCGAGTACACAGCGCCAAAGGGCGTTTCGAACGGCAAACCGCCCGAGAGTTCGCGCCCGCCCACCGCAGTATGGCAGGCCACGCAGTCGCCTATCTTCATCAGATACGCACCGCGTGCGATGTCACTATTTGTTGTATTGCCACCTTCATCGGCAACGCTGCTGGAACAGGCGAGCAAACCTAGCCCTAAACTCAGGAGTAGATTGTGACTCAACAGATTTTTTATCCTACTAATGTGCGGGAAATGGCGCAGATTGGCTGATGTCATCACAGGGTTAGCCCCTTAGTCTTGAGGATCAGATCTTTGACCGCCGCATAGTATTTTACGTAGCCAGTACAGCGACATACGTGTTCACTTAAGGCATCTTCTACGACTTTTTCAACTTGATCTTTAGCGATAGGCTGTCGCTCTAATCGCTCAAGCAGTGCAGTCGATTCGTTGACAAAGCCCGAGGTACACCAGCCACATTGAAACGAGAAGTGCTCTAAAAAAGCCTCTTGCACTGGGCTCAGGGCGGTGATTTCGCCAAGGGAGTTTTGTCTAGCATGACCTTCGACAGTGCGGACGCGTTTACCATTAAAACGCTCAACACCATTGATGCAGGTACGCACCACTTCACTCATGCCTTGCTCGTCGTCGACGATCACTGTACAGGCGTGGCATACGCCTGCGCCGCAACCAAACTTAGTGCCTGTGAGGTTCAAGTATTCATGTAGAAACTCAATCATCATCACACCATCGGCGACTTCAATCGGGCCTACGGCTTGGTTATTAATGGTCAGTTTAATAGACTGGCTCATGCCATGGCCTCCTTAATTTTTTTCGCTGTCATAGGTAAATCGTAAAAGCGGACATGGGTTGCTTGATACACGGCTTCAATCAGCGCCGCGACCACAGGGATCATCACCACTTCGGCGATACCACGGCTGGGATCGTTATCAGATAACTGCGGCAATATGGTATGACGTTGATCCCACACGCCCACATGCCGCGCTAGCGGCACCTGATAGCGATTGAGGTTCCACGTACCATTGCCAGCGCCTGCTTCAAATGGCGGTAAGCCTTCATGCAGTGCATGGCCAATCCCCATCGCAAGGCCACCTTGAATTTGCCCTTCGACTAATTCTTTAACAATCACTTTGCCCGCCTCTAACCAAGTATGAGAACTCAGTAGCGTGACTTCGCCATTGCCTTCGTTTACGGCCACTTCAACCAAAGTGGCGCAGGGGGCGTAGTAAGTCACCATGGCATTGTTCAGTTCGGCTCTGGGATAACTCATGGCTTGACGATCGATCAAGTGATAGCCGTTAGACTTCATGCTGGCTTGGCGCGCTTTGATACTCATAGTCGTGTCGGAGGTGGCCGCAAACGTCGCGTTCCCTTCGCCGTATTGCAACGCCAGCGCATCGAGTGCTAAACGTTCTTTAGTGCCAAGAATGTCGAAATCGGCTTCGGCCCAAGCCCAGCGATTAAAGGCATGGCCCATCACGCCGACCACTAAACCCATATCGTGGGCGCGTTTAGCGAGAATATCTAGCGACAATGGCGGAAAGCCCAAGGCGGTTAGCTTGCCATCGACCCAGCGACCATCGCGGGCGTTATGCAAATTAGTCGAGCCCATTGGGGTGTTAAAATACAACTCGTTCCAAATCGATACCGCCGCAGGCCACAGGCCGTGACGATAGATCACGTCGGCGGCGATGCGGGTGACATGGCTTTGATAATAGGCCGACATAGATGCCGACGATGCCATGGCTTTAACCGGTGTCCAGCGTGGATTGGCCGCCATTTCATCTTGGCGTTGCTGCGAAATAATATAAGGATTATCGGTTTGCACTAATTGCATCGCATCCCAAATATCCACTTCGGCGAGTTTTACTTCATCGGCAAAGTTGCCGAGGGCATCGCTGACCACAACGGCTTGTGAGGTTTGCGTCCCTGTGCCCATTTCGATAAAGCCGATTTCTAGGGTGATTTTACCGTCTTTCGCTAGGCGAACCGCCGCACTTGGCGCAGCAGCGCCCGTACCATAATCTTTGGTGGCGATACCAAAACCGACGCCGTAACGCATCCCCGGATGTTTGGCCTCATAGTCCTTTTTATTCACCGCGCGGTTTTGCCACACGGGATCTTGCTCGGCCATGTCGAGCATTTCGCGGTAACGCAAAGTGCCGTTAGGGATAGCGCCTTGCGTATTACGCTGGCCGGATTCCATCACGTTGGCGGCGCGTAGTTTAAAGGGATCAACCTTTAACTCGTCGGCTATCTCGTGGATCATGCATTCCATCGCCGTCATCGATTGCAGCGTGCCATAACCGCGCATCGAACCCGCATCAGGGTTACGCGACGCATAGGCGGTGGCGATAATATCGTTGCGCGGTGTGTAGTAAATGCTTTGCATCGCCGTCGCGCCAACTGAGGTCACAGACGGGGTAAAGTTGACTCGTCCGCCGCCGTCGACTGTCATCTGCGAAGTTAAGGCTTGGATTTTTAAGGTTGATTTATCCACCGCTAAGCGGCTTTTCATGATGAACGGATGACGCTTAAGGCCAGATTGGAATTGCTCGAATCTGTCATTGGCGAGTCGGATTGGCCCCTTGGCATAAATGGTCGCGAGCACGCCGTAATAGGGGAATATCGAATGGTCTTTCGCGCCAAATCCACCGCCGATATAAGGCGAGTGCACCACCAGATGTTTTACCTTGCCTGCCAGTGGGCCAGATAACAGCATGTGCACTGCCATCTCTTGAAAGTCCTGTGGCGACTGCGAGGTAATCACTGTATGAAATGTTTGGCTAGTTGCGTCATACCAGCCGTTAAAGGCTTCGGGTTCCATCATCATAGGATCGATGATCTGGGTGCGATATTCTCGCTCTAGCACTTGCCATTGTTGATTGGCTTGGGCGCTAGCAATCTGCTTATCTATCTCGCCTGCATAATAAAGCCCGCGCTCAGACACTGTCCCTTTGGCATTCGGATTGCCCAACCATTCTGGCTTGCGATCTTTTACGCTGGGGAAAAATAGCCCATCGTGGAGTGGGCTATATAAATCTTCCCTTGCGCCATCTTCACCTTCAACTCGAATCAAACGCCAGCTGGCGTATGGGTCTTTGGTGTCCGACACAAACGGCGTTTGCTCACCAAAGCGCAGTAAGGTCTGGTCAAATTGCAGCAAGGACTTAGCTTGCTTAAAGGCGGGGAAACTGTCGAACAACAATATCGCCACCGCATGACCTAAGTAGTCGGCGGTTTGCCCCTCGGCCAGCAACATGTTGTCACCGTAAAAATCGGGCAGCTTGACCTTATCACGGGCCAGATCGGCCGCAGTGATCACTTTATAGGGCTTAGCAGACGCAGGCAGGTGGTCGAGGGAAAAGCCTTGATAAACATGGGAGGCATCGGCAGCGCGAAGGATAAAAGCGTAACCTTGCTGCTTGGGCCAGCCTTCCATGTCCATAGCGCGGTAATCACGGCCATAGACCTTTTGGCCTGTGACCTTCGCTATGCCGTCGTTACGAAACTTAGGTTTGGATTGACCATTAACCTGAGTTTGCCATTGGGCTGCCAGTTCAGGTGAGACAATTGCCGCATTCGCGCGACTCATTTCCCACAACAAAGGGGCCGAATATACGGCAACCCCGCCAATCACACATTGCTTGATAAAGGTCCGGCGTGATGTATTAGATGGTTCCATATCTCAACCTCAGTTGTGCTTCCGTGTCATATCAGCCGCGCTGCTTGGTATCGCCCGATATAGGCTTGTTGTCGATCGACTTTTTATTGATTGTTGCGACATAACTTTGATAAACACTGAATGTAAATTTACATTAGCCACGTTAGCATGTAGGGCTGAAAATGCAAATTTAGACCGCTAATCGCCTTAGTTTTAATCAAGCTAAATCCGTGTGTAGCACCTGTGTTATCAGGCTTCTACAGTGATGTTCGCACTGTGATTCAACTCAGTTACGTTATGGCTGAATTTTGCTCAGCGCCCTTAGGTTAGAGCCCCTTGGGTAACTCGCTAACTTGAGGCTGATTCCCATGTCAAAATTGGCTCGCTTGCCAAAATAAGACCGCCTGACACAGCGAGACTTCATGCCACTGCAAGATAAAGAGATAGTGCTATTTGATGGCGACAGGTTTAGTCAGATGCAGCCATATCAAAATGGTTAAATCAGCGCTTGCTTAATTACTTGATTTGTAATGCTAAAGTTATAGACAAGTGTACGCTATGTCGCTATCTTAGGTTTTTAACAAGGATGAGCTTTAATCGCGTACCCGCGATTCGAGTCACTTGCATCAGGACGATGTGTCTTTTCTCTTTCTTAGATACCCAACTCCTCTTGCAAATTGGTGAATATGCTTTGGCACTTATTTTCTTGTTGCTCTGTGTTTGTAGCACTGTACTGAGTGTTATGGGTTAACGCGTTTCGCGTTGAGTTAATGCGGCCTAGTTTTGATTGATGGCTTGGCTGACGGATGTTGGCGAAGTGCGGTAGCAATGGGGAAGCTTTGTCGGTTCACAATTTGTCGTTTCACAAAGTAGTGAACTGGTAATTTGCGGCCTAGCGGCCGAGGTGAATCAAGGTCGTGGGTCTTCAACCCACACCCGACCAAGAGGGGATCAACAGCAATTCCCTCTTGGATCTCCCTTGCCGCCCCCCAACGGAGTTGAAAGCCCCTTGTGCTCATTGGCAAATTTGCTATCGCTTCCGAAGGATGCGTCCCTGCACCTGCGAAAGCTAGCTCGCCATCCATGGCGAGACTCACGCAATTTGCCTATTCGCCCTGCGGCAACTCCGAGGGGAAATGTATTCTGCGGCTACTGTGCTCGCTTAGTGTTTGGTGTAATTAAAGTTTTGATACTGGGCTTGATAGGTACAGTCAGCAACATCTTAATGTTGCTCGGATTTTAACGGCATAAATCGCATTTTTATCGGTAATGGACTTTGGAAGTTAGGGATGAAATCAGTTTTACAAATTACGTTGGGTATCTTGTTAGCGGGCTTGGTCACTTTATTAGTGCGAATTGGCTATTTGAGTTATGTCGAATACCGCCTGACACAGGGGCTTAATGAGTTTGCTATGCAACAAAAGCAAACGGAACTAGCTCGCCAGCAGGCTGCGAAAGATCGCCAGCTTGCTGAGTATCAGATTCAGCAAGAGTTACAACAAAACGCGGCTGAAAAATCCAGACTAGCCAAGCAAAACGAGGCCGCTCGAATACGCAAAGCCGAAGCATGGCGCAAGTATTATCTTGTCCCCGAAGACTGTAAAAACTTTAAGTCCGACGAACACATGGTCAATTGCATCAACCACAAAGCCGATGCAAAAGCAGAATTTGATAGGGCGTACGATTCACGGGAATTAGTACTACCATAGTTAAGTAATGAGCATTGAAAATACAATTCATCTAGGGCGTTTTTTTAACTCAACCTATTTTTTATCTATAAAGGAATGTATAAATGACTGGCTTGCCAACAACGTTTGAACTGAAGTCTTTTGAAATAGATCTATCTAAACCTGCACCAACGCCCTCCACAGTTGCTGTTACATCGGAAGCAGATTTTGTATTTTTTGTTAGAGAGCTTGCTCGAAAAGTCAACTCTTCTAATTCAACAAGAAATTTCACTTTTAATGACTCATCTAAAGTTAAAGATTCTATTGAAAAAATACTGAGTGCTGGATTTCTTCAAGCAGACGTATCTGATATTGCTAAATATTTATATGATGCTGAAACCACCTTTTCAAGCAGGGCGAGATCGTGAATATATTTTAACCGTTTCGCCCCCAATTTGACGGACGGTGTCGATTATGATCTTATGCTCTCTTTTTCTTAAAGAGAGCATC
>Ga0208643_1000013_pt1 | contig 119101 bp, 184 predicted proteins | sample VirMetDEL_Nov_12_FD_184516 | JGI IMG/M metagenome (GOLD analysis project Ga0208643, IMG submission 184516) | Aqueous microbial communities from the Delaware River and Bay under freshwater to marine salinity gradient to study organic matter... | ecosystem: Environmental > Aquatic > Marine >...
ACACAAAGCTATGAATCGTTTTAATGATTTATAGCAACTGTTATCGACAGTTTTAATTGTCGAAATTAATTTAAAAACAAACTACTAAAACAATAGATAATGAAAGAGTTTTTTAGAATGGTAAATAGAGTGACTGCAAAACAAATTTATGTGCCTAAAATATTAAGAAAGTACGTTCCAACGATTGAAACAAAATCTGGTACAAGACTAAAACAATATAAAACAAAAATAATGAAAAATAATAAAACATACCAAGAACTTCATAGAAGTATATTACAAGATGAAACACTTGAAAGATTACATAAACAGAAAATACAAGTCTATGTTAATTCTAAACCAACATATACTATGGCTATTAATAATAATCAATATAATATAACCCCTTCAATCGATGAAAAATCTAAAGAAATAATAAAACAAATAGATGAACGTATTCAATCCCGTATAATGGAAATACATAATTACTATAAATGCTAATAAATCTATTCTCCCAAGACATCTATACTATTCTAAAAATAATCCAAATACACTATGGGTGAACTCCCTATTAAATACAAAAATTTATAACCCTAATAACCATGTACACAAATGTGTCCATAAACATATAATAAAACCAAATAATACATAAGGATATATACATAGGTACACATTTGTGTATCATTAAATATATCACAATATATAAGCCCCTCTAAGGCCATATAGGTACACATTTGTGTAGTAGGACAATTTAAGAAAGATATACAGGGAAATACCCCTAGAAATGCGTTTTAAAGAACCCTTTATGATACCTGTCTCAGAATGACACGACACGTATGCATTATTTCGGGGATACCACCTTTTACCACTTTTTACCACAAAATTCCACGATAGAGATATTCGTGTTATATATGAATAAATCATTTCCCAAGAAATAGTCCGACCCGTGTGTTTAAATTGCCAAAATTTTTAAGAGATTTCTCAGGCGGCCCAGGTAAATCTTGTACCAGGTAAATAAGGTATTTACTAATGGGTACATAATAAAAAGAGGGATAAATTGGTCCTATAAAATATGTTCTAGGATTGGTGGCCGAAATAATTTTCGGAATAGGGATAAAAGGTGGTGCCCCATTCATGGCAAAAATTTGCCATGAGGGGTATCGTGCCATACTATCAAGATTTTTTTGATATAGGCGTGTAAGGGATTGCCTCAGTGCCATAAATTTTTGGCATAGAGGTATGTGGTCGGCTACTATGTAGTAACCGAAGTATGATACAAATATACAATAAATTATTCGATAAAAAAAATTTATTTCATTAGGATATTAAAAAAAAATGTTGTATCTTTACGGGGCCATAGGTAGCAAGCGTAATAAAAAATTTGAGTATAAGGTAGGTTGGAGTCTACTCTTCCTGATTGTTAGTCACCGCCCTTAGAGTCTTTCCTCATTGTCTATTACAAAGATAAGTAATATAAATGATACTACCAAATAATTTGTGGTTTTTTTTAATTTATTTTTTATATAGTTTTATTTTGTGGTTATATAATATTATTGTATATTTGCATCAATGTTTAATTAAAACCACAAAATCATGAGTATTACAGCAAACGAAGCAACCTTAAAGACATTAAAAGCGGAGCGCAAATCTTTAGATGGACAAATCAAATTATTGGAGCGAGTTATTTTTAAACAAAAGCTGCCTGAAGATGGTATTATATTAGATGAGGGTCTTGGAGAGCGTTATCCAATGTCATCGGGTTATTATGGTATTATAGTTTCAGAGAGGCCCGCAATGCATATATATCAAGATAAGATATATGGTATTGAGATATGGCAGTATAAGGAAGACTCTGTAGACATCAAAATAGGTTATGTTAGTACTAAGCATGGAAATTTTTAAAAAAAAGTATAAAATAATTTGCACAGTATATAATAAAGTCTTATATTTGCATCAGTAATAATTAAAACAACAGATATTATGAAAAATTTATTTCCATTTGAGTACATTGAAAATCCATTAAAGAATCAAGATGGTACTGATTCTAATTTCAGACAGGTGTTTGGGTTAGGTGGTATTAACGTAGCTTGTCCAAAAGGGTCTTATCATATTGTTAAGGCGACAGATTTAAGTTCATTAGGACATTCCTTTATTGATAAGGGATATGAGGTAACGACATTCAACCATAGATGTGGTGAAGTTATTGGGCTTAACATTTCTTTTGGGGAGAAGGGTACAAAGGTAGGTGATTGTAGTTATAAGTTAATTATCACAGTTCCAAATAATGGAGGTGGTAAGGGTTACTTATCAATTAAGCAGACACGTTTAATTTGCACCAATGGTATGGTATCTAATAAGACTGTACACAAAGACAATTACATTAAGATTCCACATACATGGAATTACAATGATAGTATTAAATTGATGGAACAGTCGATTGGTAGTTTCACATCTTTAATGACACAATTAGAGAATAGAGATGAGATATTCAATGAAGTTGCACTTAAGGATACTGAAGTTATGTATCACCTTAATAAGTGGTTTTTTGAGCAAGAATTACCTGTATCTCAAAAGAAGGTTAAGACTGAAGATGGATGGGTTCCAATGACTTTAGATATGTTTAGAGAGATGTTAGTTACATCACCAAAAGAAACGCCTTCATACGCTCGTTACTGTGAGTTAAAAGAGGCTTATGAGAGAGAGATTTCTTATAACAAAGAGTTAGGTTTAGATTTAACCATGTACACAGTATATGCATCGGTAACGAATTACTTATCACGTAGAGTTGAGAGTTCAGGTTCAAAAGCATCGAATGAGGTGAAGTTTGAGAGAGCGAGTAAAAAGTTAGTTTACTTTGATTCGATTGAATCGAGTTTAGTATAAAAGCATTGGGGTAAGATTGGATGCCTTACCCCATTTTTTTTAATTTTTCATTTTGAATCCCATCAGTTAATTCTGGTGGGATTTTTTTATTGAAATATAGTAAGGAAAAATAAAGGTAGGTTGGAGTCTACTCTTCCGATTTGTTAGGTCAGGCCCTTTGTTATAACAAAGATAAGGAATATATTTCATTCCACCAAATAATTACCAGGGTTTTTTTTCATGCTAGAGAAGCTAAAAGCTGCTTATCCCGCTAGTGGTGCGGGATACAGGCGAAAATAAATTTGCGAGATAAATAATATTGTTGTATATTTGCATCAATGTTTAATTAAAACCTAATATATTATGAAATGTAAGTATTGTGAAAACGAAGCCACGGTTAAAGATTATAGAACGTGGGATGGACAAACAGGTAAAGAACTTGTTTGTAATGATTGCTTTGGAATTACCAATGATAGTTTATTGGATAGGAAAGCTGAAATAAATGAAGTTAAAGAAGAGTTATTCAATTCAGGGTTGGATAATTTAGCTGAAGAGTTTTTAGAAAAAGGGTGGGGAGATATGTGGACGACCATTAATAGTGAAATGGATGAGTATAAACAATACATGATAAATGAGTTTGAATCTCAAACAGGTCATGAACCACATAAAGATACTCTTGAGAAGTGGGATGAAATTATTTTATCTAAAATAAATAAGTTAATTAAAAAGTCGATATAAATTATGGCAAATTGTAAATCAGGATTAGGGTTAGGATTAGTAAAGTTTGAATTAAGAAACAGGGAAGACATCGAGAGTAAGTTATATAGTATTATAGCTGTTGATTGTGATTTAAGTGAGAATGAGGATTACTTTAGGGAAGATACATTAGAGTTGGGGTATGAATCAGAGGCTCATAGATTGGTAGCCGAAGCTGTTAAGGATAAAGACCTAACGGAAGTAAAAGTCTTTGAGGAAGTCTTTGAGGAAGTTTTTAGTGCTATAAGTGGACAGGAATATTTTGATGATTGTGATTATAAGGTTGAAGATATGGGTTCTGGTATTGTTATGGTGGCTTATGCATATGGTGGTAATTATAGTTGGTAGGATATGAAAGCTAAAGATATAATAAAATTATTACAAGATAATCCAGAGGCAGATTTAATTTTCTGGGATGGTGAAGATAACCATGATATTAATAATATTGAAGTGGATGGCATTAATGGTGTGGAGATAGTTATAAATATTTAAAAATGCTAACTATAGTATGTTGTGGGTACAGGGAATATGTTTTATCTTTGTACCCATAACATTAAAACATATATTATGGAAATTTTAAGTAGACAAGAAGTTATTGACCAATTAGTAAATGATGAGACTGATACAATATCCCAGATGATATTTCAGAATGATTATACCTACATTGATGCTATAATGCGAAGTGGTGTTGGTGGTATTGAGGATTTATGTAATGAAGATTTGGTACAGAGATATTATGAAAGATTTGATGAAACAATTAAAATAGGATAAGATATGAAATTATATGTAATAGAGTACATTGGTGATGTGGATTCATCAATAGAGGGAATAACCAATAATCCAGAGTTATGGCTTAGACAGCATAATGCTTATAGGGTTGCTGATGGTGAGATGCCAGAGTTGGAAGATGACTTTAATTTTTTGGAGTTTGATTATCAGGAGCGCACCCAGAGCAATACTGATGATTATTCATTATATATGTGCAATGATTGTCATGTGTTGGTTCCAGTGGTCCATACCAGAGATGGTGATGATTATTGTGATATGTGTATTTGAATTAAATGTTAAATTATTTGGTAGTTATATAATAAAGCCTTATATTTGTATCAGATAATCAAAACAACATGAGAACAGTATATCAAAAGACAGCCGATAACAAAACCATTCAACGATTAGCGAAGCACGTTAGAACAGATGGTGGAAACTTCAAGGGAGTATGTGTATCGGCTTGTCTATCTTATTTCGGCATACAGCCAGACCAATATAAGTATACATGGTCCAAGCGAGTTGGGAATAATCACCATGCAATTTTAAGAAGATTTGGGTGGGCAGTTAGAAGTCGTAAGTCAACTTTATTGAAGGGTACGAAGACTGTAGGAAGTGTACGTAGAGCGATAGCGGCATATGAAGATTACACGCCAGACATGATGTATATGGTTCATGTATCGGCTCATGTATTATTGCTTAACAGCAAAGGAGAAACGGTGGTTGACACATCACCTAGAAAGGTAGACCGTAGAAGAGTATTGAATGTTGTGGCAATATTTAAGTCATAATATTTGGTAGTTATATAATAATTTATTATATTTGTAACATTATGGGACGACATACAGGTGAGCGTAATAAAGGTAGAAGATATCATGATGGTTTTCATCCATCAAATAGTAGTAATAAAAAATTCTCTGAAAGGACATATAATACAAAAAATTATATTAAAAAAGATAAAAGTAATAAAATCATATATCAAGTTTCATCAGATGGTAAAATAGTTAGGAAATGGAAAAACATATACGAAATTTCTGAAGTATTAAAATCTTATCCTGATAAACTAAAGCAATATATTGATAAAGAAAAATTAATTGGAGGTTGTTTATTAGTAATGATGATTAATTATAAAACTACAATTGATTATGTTAAATTAATAAAATATATTAAATCAAAAACAAGATAACTATGGATTTTACACCACAGGCACAGATAGAGCAAAAGGTAATTGATATTCATTTTCCTACGCTAAAGAAACATTACAATTCAATGATGGGAAACTTTCAATTTTCAAAGAGAGAGTTGGAGATTAACATTGTAGCCATTACAAGATGGATGGATATGTTTAATGAGTATAGTATTATATGTCAAAAGCATGAAGAGTATAATGGTAAAGAATTTTTCTTAACAGATTTCTTTCAATAATTAGGATATTAAATAATAATCTCTTATATTTGTATCATCAATGTTTAAAACCAAATAATATGTCAGCAAAAATTTACAGTGCACCAAAGAGTATTAAGAAACCAGATTACGATTGGAACAAAGGTCGTGATAATTGGAGAGAAGAAGAGCAACGTTATATCAATGAGATTAAGGCTCATAATAAGAGCATGGGATATAACGGTAAGAACATGGGTGAAATAATAAAATTTCAGGTTGCCGATGGTTATGCCGAGTATATGGTATTGCAGATGCGACCATTATCTTTAATCCATTTGGATATTATGGATGGTTACGAATTCCATTATGCTCACCTAATGACAGCTAAGGAAGTCAATGACCAACTTAAGCGTCAGAGAGCTATGAATGAAATTTTCAGAAAATCTAATACAGCCACACCTGATGAAGTTGTTGGAGTATTAGGTAAGGTAGGAGTTGAAACTACCAATATGTCAAAGCAAGAAATTGGTTCATTTGATACCACAACAATTGGTAATAGTCATTTTCATGTAAAATGGGATGGTAAGACATATATGATACCACCATTTTCAGGTAAGGTTTATGGGGAAAATTCACATAACGTATTTAAATTTTTAGTTAACAATTATAAGATATAAAACTATGATTTTAGGTAAAGTAACACACGCATATTACAATTGGGAAGTAACCGTAAATGACGGTACGATATTATTCAAGTGTAATTTAAGACCACCAGAAGGTAGTGGCATCCTGAAAATGGCAAGGGAGTATGATATACCTAAGACAGCCAGAGAGATTACATTTGAAGGTAGTTATATCAGGATTGATGATGGTAAACAGCTTATTGAATTTAAACTGGAAGGTGAGAGCTGTATTGTTGGTGATGTCTGGGAAGACGGTGAATGTATTGATTCAATTGCCATGTATGATTTCTGGGAAGATTATGTTTCTCAAGATTAAATGTTAAAATATTTGGTAGTTATATAATAAAGTGTTATATTTGTAATGTAATCAAAACAACAGAAATTATGGCCAGAAAAAAAGTTTATATTGTAAAGTCAGGAAGTCTTCATAAGACTGAGAGAAGATATTGGTTAACACCAAGTTACTTCACCAGTAAGAAGGGTGCATTAGCAAGAGCTAAAAACATCTTAGAAGTCAACAGAGCTACCAACATTGTAGAGCATAAAACTCATGGTGAGTTTGAGTTAAGATGGGTTGATTATGTAGGTGAGGAAGGCAAGTATGATGGTAGGATTATTGTTGAATGGGCTTACTTAGAAACATATTAACGTTAAAATATTTTGGATATTAAAATAAATTGTTGTATATTTGTATTCAACGATTAGCAGTTAGAAGTAGGAATGATTACTGGAAAACTAACGGAGCGGTATTCATCACTTGAAATTTGGTAAACTGATGATAAGCGTGGACAGGTAACTGAAAGCGGTATAACATAGATAACAGATAATTTTGACATGACCAAGCCGAGTACTTAACACAATAACTCTACAACTATAATGTTTAACCTTAAAACCTAGAAATCATGTAACGTTATTAAAAGTTATATATAATAGAAAATAAAATAAAATAACTCTATCATTAATTTGGTAGAGTTCTTTTTTTGTTGTATCTTTACAGTATCAATGTTTAAACCACAAAATAATGGCAAAGTATAAAAGAGTATTCCAAATGGGATTTGATATTGCAGAAAGAGAAGATGTTTCCAATGATGAACTCGAAGACTTATTCCTTTATCTCGAAGACTGTATCAACAACTACAAGTTTAAAGAAACAAAAGGAGAACCACCATACTTTAAGTCGGTAGGGTGTGAGAATACAGAAGATATGAGCCATGCTTATGGAGAGAAAGAACTAAAACAAATTAATGAAGATGAATATAGTAGATAAATTAAACAACAGGGACAGGTTAAAAATTCTGGCCCTGATTGTAATTTTAACATTTATAATTTGGATTATATAATATAAAGTCTTATATTTGTACTAACAATGTTTAAAACCAAATATCATGGAAGGAATTAAAGAAGTTATAATCAAACGTGCAAATGAATTAGGCAAGCAAGGTGCTTGTATGGGTAACGGTTGGGACGAAGATACTCCAATGACTGAATTAGCTGAAGCAATCACATTCTTACTTTTAGAAGATGATGTTATAGGTGAAATTTCAGGTGAAGATATCTATGAAATATTAAGTGAAAAATTATATTAATTAAATTAGGTAGTGTCAAATATATTTCTTATATTGATACTATCAATGTTTAACAATTAAAAACCCAAAAGAGATGAGCAAATTAAAAACATATAAATACTCATGCAGCGGTAATGTTGCATGGACCAGTTGGGACCACGGTGAAGTAAAAGCCCACAATCCAACAGATGCATGGAACTTTGCTGCACAGGAAATGCAAAAGAATTTAGACTTAGCCAATATGATACTGGCGGGTAATGTATTAACCAAGGGTATGTCCGTTGGAATGAGTTTCAACGACCTTGAGGTTGAAGAGGTAAAACCCATATCAAAATTTTGTGAAGTAAAGATTGAGCATATAGATGACAATGACGTAGCACATATTGATGGTTATAAATCAGAAGACTTTGAGGCTGAAGGAATTATTCTGGGTTATATTGTTAACGGAGAAGTATACTGGACGAATTCAGAATATCAATTTGATGAGTATGTTATGAATGTCATAAAAGATTTTAAGAAACATCAGGAGGCTTAGCGGCCAATTGAATAGGGGATAGGGTTGAGGGACCTTATCCTCGGTGGAACTGGAAGCTGGCCGCCTCCGACTTACTACAGGCCATTAAACATTGATTAAAAAAGCTGGGGTGGTTCCCAGCTTTTTGCATTTTAAATGTTAAAATATTTGGTAGTTAAATAATAAAGTCTTATATTTACAGTATCAAACAAACAGACAATGGCTAAGTTAAAGAAAATAGTAGTAACACAACAAGAAATCTGGGCAGCCACCAGACCTAACGTGTACAAGAACAAGAAGAAATACACGAGGAAACCAAAACATAAAAATAAAGGAGATGAGTAAGAAAATACCTGAAATAGTTTTAAGAGCTGAAAAAGAAGCCATCGCTATTATGAGATGGGCTAGGAGTTGCGAAACGCCAGAACAATTTGATAATATTGAAAGGTTTTCCAAAAAACATAAGTGGATGACTAATATAGCTTATGATAATGATGTTCAATATTATGTTGGTGCAACACATGGATTTATTATTGCATTAAGAAAAACTAAATTTAATTTGGATATTAAATAATAATCTCTTATATTTGTAATATCAATGTTTAAAAACCAAAATATTATGAAAGTAAATTTCGATAAAGCAGAAGAATATTTAGTTCAATCCGATGAGGAAACTGATTTTCCTGTTCATAAACAAGTGTTGGCTATATATAATCAATCTAAGATTAATGATACTATGATGATTGACCACGTTGATGGTGTTCAAACTGTTGAACAATTTGAATATACATTTACCTGTCGAGATTTTCTAGAGCATATTGGCAATAAGTTAGCCAACTTGAAATTAGCTATTGATGAGGAAAGTGTTAACATTTATGTTGATAATGGAGATGACCAAGAACCAACACATATCGTGTATTGGCATATAGATGAGTTTGAAGAAGATGGTAGTGTTTGCATCTCGGCATTAAATGCCTTACAGTTGTTCTATACAAACCCACAGGAATTATTAGACCGTTTAAAAATACAATTATGAAAGAGCTTATATGTGAAGTAAGGGTATCTAGAGATGGTGAGTATGAAAATACTGAAACCTTCTATATTGAAATTGATAATGATACACCTGAAGATAAGGAGATGGAAGCTATGATGACTGAAATTAGAGGTGATATGGAAGCTGAATATGGTGATGACCCCGATTGGGAGGAAGGAAATATATCTTGGGTATTAGATACTTGGGGTGAGTGGTAAATTAGAATATTAATTAAATTTTATATATTATGAAAAATGTATTTTTATTACTAGTATTATTTGCTGTATCATTTACAGCACAATCAGAAACTTTAGAAGACATTCGAGATGTCCTGAAGTATGTTGAATCAGAACATAACCCAGCAGCTCTGGGAGACTTTAGAGGTGAAACGCCCACAGCATTTGGAATACTTCAAATTAGGAAGATTGCCATCGATGATGTGAATCGTATATACGGTACAAGTTATAAAGTTTATGATGCATTTAATATTAAATGTTCTGAAGAAATATTTGAACTTTATATAAATCATTGGACTGATAAATTAGAACAGCGTGAAGGTAGGGAGGCAAGCACACTTGATATTGTTAGAATCTGGAATGGAGGTCCCAGGGGATATGAGAGAACCAGTACCCTCTGGTATATGAAAAAGTTTTTAAGATACAGAAAAAATAACTATCTTTGTAAAAATGGAGACAAATCAGAAATGTATAATCAATGGACAACTGGGAATAGTAACCAGACGGTATACACATACCGCAGATGTCTTTATGTGCAAGACTCGTAAAACAAAATATGGTGTGCACCACAGGTATATAAATTTATTGCCTGTGGAGCGTCCCAAAAAGGATTTGTTTCAACTAAAGTTAAGCTTATGAAGCGCAAATACTTAAAGAAAATCACGGTCTCAGCTCGATTTAAGACCCAAATACTGACTCAAGATAAGTTTAAGGACTTGGATGACGACCAGTATGATGAGTTATGGAGGGTCTACCTGAAAGCTCTTGGTGATACCAATCAAATTTCAAAATATCAGGCAAAAACTTGGAAGTATCCAAATAAATTCTTATAACTATGGCATATAAAGGTAATTCATCATTAGATATCAACCTATTTCACATCCACAAGACGCTTAAGAAGCTTGAGAACAGTGAAATAACCGTCAAAGAGTGTGGATTAAACAAAAGATTCGAAAGATTAAAGAGTCAATCGATACCATGGTATGAGGATTTGTATCCAAAATACATACAAACCGTTAAAAAACTAAATAACTACTAAATGGGGACAGTCTACAAGACATACGCTGGATGTTTTTTAAGAGTACCAGTACAAAACATCCCAGTAACAAAGAGATATTATAAAACCCTATCAGGTAAGCGGGCTAATACCCGTTTTAATCCTGAAACTGGTGAAGAATATGAGCTATGTACTGAAATAGTTAATGAAAAAACGAATCCACATTCATATATTGATGATGTTGATGGGTTCTATGAAGATGCATTTGATACCGCTGGTGAATATAATGAGGTAGAACGCCTCTTTATACCTAATTCATGGGAAGATTCAATTATTAAATCTGATACCGAATGGGAATATGACCAATCTTTACTAAATGTGAACTCTGCAACTGAGATTTTAAGGTTTAAATCCAAATATTCCAAGTATTTAGACTATTATTCCAAGGAATTCGGTAAATATGAGATAGATTTTGGTATTATTAGATATGGAAGCTAAATAAGCCATTCTAAGACACTTTTGTGTCTATCCGTGACAAAGTACCCCTAAAACATGAAAAAGCCCCTTTTAGGGGCTTTATTTCGTTAAAATAGGGCTAATTTAGCTTAAAAGTACCCCTAAATTGGTATTCAGGATGGTATTTCCATCTTTTTGAAGTCTATTAATAGCATTTTTAACTGTGGCACGACCTTGTGGCGTTTCTAATAACTTCTTAATTGACCACCCTTTCCAATAAGTTGTTGCTCTAGTACCATTAGGTTTTTCATAAAAGATACCTTTAGCTGAATTTTGTTGAATTTCTTTCTTATCTAACCATTTATTGAATAACTCATCTACCTGATTTTCCATATTGGAGTTAATAGAAAACCCATCTAACCCACCACTACCTTCATAAACTATTTCAGGTAAACTCTTGGCATATTCACACGCCTCATTAAACTCATCTCTTTTTTCAGGATAAGCACCAACATTAGTACAACCACCATGACCATCATTTTCAGCATAACCTACTTTTTTACCGTTGAAAAATACATCGGCAGCAAAGGCGTTTGTTTCTTGTGAAAGTCTTTCAGAGAAGTGTACATTCTTTAATTGTAAATTCATAATATAAAGTATTTAATTAAACATATGCAAATATAAGGCTTTATTATATAACCACCAAATATTTTAACATAAAAAAAAGCCATCTGTAATTAACAGATGGCTTTTAATTCGCAATGCTCGTAAATTTTAAGTGCATACATTCACTAACGGTACACTTTAATTAAAAAAGAGGCTTTGTTTATCTCACCCATTCTATTAGTAACCGTAACTCCCATGGGTTCTCTAGGTTAATCTAATATCTTTCCTTTGTCTTTTTCCTTTCGGTGTTGACGGTTTGTGACAGCTGGAATTAATTTAAAACCTTTCCACTTTTATATGGTCACCTCTTTTATTTTTTACCGTTACTTCCTTTCATCGTGGTGGCTGTGGATTTCTCAGCTCTTTTTGATATTACAAATATACAACTTATATTTTAATTATCCAAATTTATTTTTAATTAAATTCAGGAACTCCCGCAGCTTCTAACAATTCAACATCACCATCTTCAATAAAATCTACTAAAGATTGAAGTTCTTGTAATTCTCCGTAGCTAATGCGTTCAGCTCTTAGTTCTTGTCTTAGGTATTCTAAACGTTCTTTTTCCATAATAATATTTTAGTGTACACATTTGTGTATTGGTTATTTTTCAGACTTGAATATGGTACCAGATGGTGCATATCTTGTTGGGAAAAAAGTGTGAGGATTTTCTAAGCACCAGTTAGATACTCCAATATTCTTCAACTTCTCTTTTACTTCCTCAACGTCTTGTGGTTTCACCCGCATAGCTTTAGTCATCCGAGTGGTTATAATATAATCTTCTTGACGATGACTCTCAATGAATTGTTTTAACTTCTCACCAAATCTTGGTGATATTCCTTCAATCCATACGATATAAAATTTTGGTTTATTCATTGTCTTATTCATCATATAAATCTATTTCACCGTCTGCAACTTTCTTCCAAAAGTTTAATGAATTTTTATAACTACCTTTAGTTCCAGCTTTAAGCCAATCTCTTGACGGTAATGGATTACCATAATAGTCAAAGGTTTGTTTTTTTGGTAACATACATTCACCGCTTCTTAAAGCATCCATTGCTCTACGTCCAGCACTACCTTCAAATTTCCAGATTGAAGCATCATTGATACTATCTTGTAATTCTTTTCGACCATGTAAAGCCTGTAATTGTTTAACATCGTGATATTTCATTGTCTTGTTGTTTTGATTAATACAAAGATAAGAAAAATAAATAAGACTACCAAATATATGATAGTCTTATTTATGATTATTTTAAGTTATACTTCTTGGCAAAATAATTTACCACTTCAGGTACATATTTCTTATAATAAGGTTGATTATCCATGCACCATACTTTTAATTCCTTTTTTGAAGTTAAAGGGTCTTTCCACGACTTACCTGTTTGAATTATATCTAATTGTATAGATAAATCGTCAATGAAGTTTTGAACAGTCCAACCTTCCCAAATGTGTTTTTGTAAATTCATAATGTTATTGTTTTGATTAATACAAAGATAAGAAAAATAAATGAAACTACCAAATTATTTACAAAACATATGAATAATTCTTTGCTTAATAATCCTACCATATTCGGTATGCATCATACCATAACGATATAAGAAACTCTCAATCTCAAAGTAGTCTCTAGTGTCTTCAATTTCACCCTCTACAATCCATCTAAGAGCTGTTTGTTCATCTCCAGCACCTAACTGAATAGTCTTCTGTAAAAGTAACTTAAAAGCCATCTCTTGCTCCATCTCCCAAAGACGTTCTTCCTCTATGTTACGCTTAATAACAACTTGAAGTTTATCAAATTCTTCATGAATTTCCTTAATGGTAAGGTCACTTCTATAAGTTCTACATCTGAAACCATATGCATCTTTATGCATATCACTTAACATTGAATAAGCTTCTGAAAGTTCTGTTTGTGTAGTTGTCATAATGTTGTTGTTTTGATTATAATACAAATATAAGACTTTATTATATACCATCCTAATATTTTAACACTTATTTTAAAATTTTAACATTTGCTATAAAAAAAAATAAGCGTAGGTTGGAGTCTACTCTTCCCACCGTAGTGCGCCCGTCAACCAATACAAAGATAAGAAAAAAAAATGAACCCACCAAATAAATGATGGGTTATTTTTAATTAATTTTATCCGAATTGAACTTCTCCGTAGATAACAGTTTGTAGAATGATATCAGCAGTACACGCATCATCTTGTTCTTGAATCATCTCCATTAGAGTATCTAATTCAACTTGTGGTATACGTTCTAAAACCATATCTAAGGTAACATCAGTAGTTTCTTCACCTTCGTTATCCACGAATTGAATAACACCACCATCTTTTAATACTTGAATTAACACGTCCTCAAATGCTGGGACATCTAACTTGGCTCTAGCATCATTATATGCATCTCTATCACAATCAATGGTTATACCATAACCACCAATGTAACCTAAGCCATTACACAAAGCATTAAAGAAAATTTCAATACACTTCTCATTTGATAATTTTAATTCGATTTCTTTTGACATAATTTCTGTTGTTTTGATTACAGTACAAATATAAGACTTTATTATTTAACTACCAAATAATTTAATATTTAATTTATAAAAAAAAATAAGCGTAGGGTGGAGTCTACTTCTCACCTTTGCTCGGTTGCTTTGTATACTACAAATATAAGACAAAAAAATAAGACTACCAAATTAATGGTAGTCTTTTTTAAATTAATGTTTCATTATATAGATATCTTTTTTAATACCTCTGCTAGTACCATTACAAAGCCCACAAGCGATGCATGAAAGGTTTTTAGAACTTTCCTTACTTGCTGGACAATTAACTGCATTTTGTGGCTTAAAACCCTTTATTTCACTTGTAGCAACAAAAAACGAACGGTAACCTAAATCTTTAGCTTGTTGACGTTCTGTTTCAGTATGTGTTGACGACATAAAAAACTTATTATATTTTTGGTATTGTGGTTTATTCCATTGATGAGTATATCCTGTAGTTTTTTGACTTAAACCACTTAAGACTTCAACAACTTTTAAAGGTAATAGAATTGGTTCACCATAAGCACCAAAACGAACTAAATCTACTTTGTTAGTTGCTTTAACTTTATTAACAAAGTTAAAAAAGTCACTTTGTTTAAATTCATTAATAGTATTTAATTTTCTATTAAGACCCCTTAACATAGATTTTAAACCCATTAATTGCATACCTTTGTGAGTATAACACCCACCACTTTTACCATTGTTTTGGTTATATGATAAAGGACAATCTAAACAACTTGCTTTATCATTTACTAAACTAGCATCCATAACTTGTTCAATTGAATAATGGTATGTTTGAATAATATAACCAATTCCAATCTTACTGTTTTGTGAAACTTTAGCATTTAATACGTTAACCGTATTACCTAATCTATAAATGTATTTAATATCTTTCATGTAGTTGTTGTTTTGATTACAGTACAAATATAAGGCTTTATTATATAACTACCAAAAATTTTAACACTTTTTTTTTAAGGACTTACCCAGCACATACTGGGCCAAGTCCACGCTCTATACTTTGAGCATCAGTTAACGTCTTACCACAACATAAGCACGAACCTAAGTGCATTATTTCAGCTTGACGGTCAATCCACTCAAAATGTCTATTTTCTACCTTAAACAACACGAAACTAATTCCTATTGCACTTGGTGAAGTAATTTCACCACCACGCTTATATATCTTACCTTTGAAGTAAGAACCTAAATGAGTGAATTGCATATATCCTGTTTCAACATATACTTGAGTGTACCAACGTCCTTTAAACTCACTACGAGCAATCTTATAGGTGAAGTCCTTACCAGTCAATTTAGACTTGATAGTAAAAGTAGCACCCTTATTATTCTTTTCACGCTTGATAACGTTATAAAGGGCTTCGCTTGAAATGATGTTTGCTTGAGTAGTCATGTTGTTTTGATTATTTGTTCACTACAAATATAAGACAATATTATATACCCACCAAATAATTTAACATTTATTTTCAAAAAAAAAATAAGCGTAGGTTGGAGTCTACTCTTCCCACCGTAGTGCGCCCGTCAACCAATACAAAGATAAGAAAAAAAAATGAACCCACCAAATAAATGATGGGTTATTTTAAATTATATTTTATTATATAAAAGTTTGTTAGTATGGATTCCATACATTGCTTTGATACTATTACTAACAATACCATTAACTTTTGATAATTGGATTGCTAATAGTTCAGCTCTTAAATTGATACGTGCATTAAATTTGTCTTGATAAGTCATTTGTTGTTTTGTTTTGATTACATTACAAAGATAAGAAATATATTTGATTTATCCTAATTAAAATGTATAAACTTCATCAGATAATGAAAATGTGATTTCGCCCTCAGTTTCAACTTTAGTTTTGATTGCACGTTTAATTGCAGATTGTAAACTACTTAATGATTGATATCTTTCATAATTTAACCCCTTATTGGTTCTAACATAAAGATTTGCACCAAAGGAACTCAATTTACAATCTACACCATGTCTATCTTTTAAGATAAGTGAAAACGTATAAGGTTTATCAGACAAGTGTAAATTTATTTGTTTTTTACCCTTGTATAAGTCTTCAAGAGTAATATTTACATCTTTAAGGTTTTGTACTCTTTTCATTTGTCTTGTTGTTTTGATTACAGCACAAATATAAGACTTTATTATATATAAACCTAATTATTTAACATAAAAAATGGCCTCTAAATTTAGAGGCCATTTATAAAGAGTTATTTTATTTCACTCTTTTTATCAAAACAAATACCATGTGTGAACCATCATCAGAATAATCAATTACTTCCTCAAATTTATAGTTGTTACTCATAAAAGACAATAACTTCAATCTAATACCACCAATTGTAGTTGGTGTATCTTTAGAGCCTATTTCAGCTAAAATCGATTTATGATACTCAATAGACGTTTGATTTTTAGTGTTTGCTTCACGAGTAGTGAAAGTTAAACCAATTAAACCACCACGTATCACTAAATTATTAGTAAAAATATGTCTAATTTCAGCTTCGTAGCTTGGAAATGTACCACAATAATCAGCAAATATATGAGCAAAAAAATCATTCTTTTTTGACATTAAAACTTCACTTGCTTTACCTAAATGTAACTGCATTGAAAGTTTATACTTTGCAATGGTTTGTAATGCTTGTTCAAAAATATCTTTTTTACATTCAGCACCGATGTAATGAAACTTATTTTCTAAATTAATATTCAATTCATTTTCAAAGGCACAAGTTTCACTTGGTAAGCTAAAAAACCTACCTTGTGTTTTTTTAGTTTTTCCAATAGCTTCGATAAACTTATATCGTATATTCATTTTATTAACACCATTGAAACGAGTTTTGGTTTCTTCTTTTAACTCATTCAAATCTACTGAATAGATAGCAGTATAAATAGCTTCTGCATTAATAGGGTTGTTGGTTTCTTTATCTAAGAAACGACTTAAAGCATAAGATGTGATTCCTAACTTTTTACTTAATGTTATGTGAGTATAAGTACTTGACTTAGCTAACTTTAATAAGTTGTTACGCTTGACCGTTATTTCACGTTTAAGTCCACCTAACTTTTGTGGCACTTCAAAATTAAAATCTAACTCATTTGACTTTACATTAGGGTTTCTAATGATTTGAACTTTTACTTGATTTTCTGTTAACATAATTAGTTTGTTTTGATTAAATATTGATATTACAAATATAAGATAAAAAATAACCTAGCAAAATAATTACCAGGTTATTTTATAAATTTACGCAACTTTTAATTTAGGTGCGTTAACTTTAGATGCACGAACTAACATCTTTAATTCATTTCTAAGGTCATTTTCATTTTCAGTAAACCCAACACTTTCAGCACGTCTAATAATTAATGGCTTAATTATTTTATGGTTATAGTCTTTATCATTCATTATATCAATAATAGCACGTCTACAAAATGCTTTACTAGGTAAATAATCATTCAAGTCTACAATTTGCTTAATAATTTGGTCTGACTTGGCTTCATCAGTAAAAGTCATAGTACCTTTACGAAATTCATTCATTGAACTTTTACCACTATAAGCCTTAACTAATGGTGTGATTTGAATTTTAGTTTCAGTTTGAACTTTTAATAATTTAACGTATTCTGAAATATTTAATTTTGACCATATATTAAGGAATTGATTTGTCCCCCACGCTTTTGCACAATTATTAACGTCTGCTAGGTAGTTTGCCAACTCTAAGGTAGTAGCTATCTCAACAACATCAAACTTGAAGGGAATGTTCAAAATTTTAGCAGCTAAAAATCTATGTTGACCATCTAAAATATAATAAGACATTACACCATCAATAGCATCAGTTTTAATAACTGTAACACAACTAACAAAACCCCAACGCTTAATCGATTCAACTAATCTATTAACATGGTTTTGGTCTGCCTCTCTATTGAAGTTAAAGAATTTAAATAAGTCATAATCTTGTGATAAAAATAACTTTGTTTCTTGGAATAAATTTTTCATTTGTTTTGGTTTTGATTATTAAATATTGATTACAGTACAAATATAAGACTTTATTATATACTAACCAAATAAAACCAGGTAAATTTACAACATAATGAAACTTTTTAATATCCAAGAACTTTAACATTTATTTTATGAAAACTTAAATATAAGGTAGGTTGGAGTCTACTCTTCCGACTTGTTAGGTCAGGCCCTTTGTTATAACAAAGATAAGAAAAAAAAATAACCCTACCAAATAAATGATAGGGTTTTTTTAAATAATTAATCGCTTACAATTAATTACTATAACATAGTTTATAATGTTTTTGGTCACCAATAGTTTCACCAGTGAAATCTTGCATTTGACGACTAAACTCATTGCGTGAACGTCTCACTACACCCCAATTGAAATTATCCTCTTTGCCTTGACGCTTAAACTCATCATTGAGCATACTTCTAACATCAGCAGCAACCTCTTTATCAATATAAAGGTGTGTTATTTTGTTTCCGTTTTTTAAATTATCTGAGATTTCAGATAACGCATTATTATACGCTTCTTTGGTTCTTTGTGCTTTCGCATCTGGGTTGAATGTTAAATCCATAGTTTATTGTTTTTTGTTTTTTTGATTATACTTCAAAGGTAAGAATAATATATTACATTACCAAATATATTTGATTTATTTTTAAATCTTTATCCAAATGGTATTCAAAACTCTTATCCATATAAGACAAGACAATTACTTCGTCATCGATTAACCCATGGTCTTCATTCATAAAGTACTCATCAGGTAATCTATACATTTTACCATTACCATGCTCATATCTTTGAAAATATGGCATCAGGTAAATGTATTGCTTTTTTAAGAAACTCTTGAGAATTGCCTCAAGAGTTTCATCAGTTGGTATTGGTAAATGTCCAGCCATTAGTTATTTAATTTTGGAAATCTTTGTCTTAATTTATCCATTGCTTCTGGTGTATAGTTCGCAGTGAATATCGCTTGTGGTTTATCACTAGAATAACTACTAGTAAAGCTAAACCCCTCAGAATCATATTCAACTAGGAATGGATTGAAACAACCGTCAAAATACTTTAAACCGAATACTCTAAACCCTACTGTAATGTAAGGTGGTATTGGATAACCTTTGTCATCATTGTAAGCATCAGATATACAATATCCAAACTTTTTATCAAAGGTAAGGTTCATCTTATTTGCTAAAGATTTTAAAGGTCCTTTTGTGAATGTGTGAATTACTTTTGGTCTCATGTTGTTTTGTTGTTTTGATTACTGATACAAATATAAGACTTTATTATTTATAAACCTAATTATTTAACATAAAAAAAGGGTAAGTCACTTAGCAGTGTACTTACCCCAATTTAACAGAACAAAACAAATCAACAAATAATTCTTTTATAATAACTCTTTAACTAATCCTTTAGCTAAGAATGATACATTTTTTTCTTCGGTTTCAGGTCGCATCAGTATTTCAATATAACTAATACCATTAGCATCTTTACGTACTGACGTTCCAGTTAAGAAACCATTTTGTGTTGCAATAGACCGTATTATAATACGTCTACCTTTACTGATATTAATACCTAACAATGGGAATGTTAATATTAATATCTTATGACCGTTTGGGTCATTTACTTCTATTCTCATAAGTAGGGTTTTAATTAATCTCGTAAATGTTTCTTTTTAGTGGTGTATTATTTCAACACTTACTTTATGTTTCACTTACAATACAAAGATAAGGAATATAATTGATACTACCAAATCTTTACCAGGGTTTTTTTTATTTATCCATTGAATTTTTAAGTTCCTTTTGGGTTGGTGCTTTCCAATTTAGAATTTGCCCAGTCTTAACATCAATCTCAAATTCAATATAATCTCCATAATGCTCTTCTGGGAAATAATCTGGTACATAGCCATCACGTTTACCAACGTATTCACCATTCTCATCTAAATACACTATACTACATGCATCTGATGTTTTACCACAAAGTTTAATTGTTTTAATTGCCATCGTTATTATTTTTATTTATCTATGTCTAATAATTCAATTACATTACCATTTTGGTACACATCTTTTTCATATGAGATTGAATTTCCCCAACCTAAGTATTGCATTGGTGTTCCACCTAAATCATATCCTGTTATTAAATTAATTGCCATAATATTATTGTTTTGATTACATTACAAATATAAGACTTTATTATTTATAAACCTAATACTTTAACACTTTAATCTTCACTACAACTAATAACCGATGCTTTACCACTTAAGGTATTTATAGCATCTTGTTTAGTCTTGGCTCTAACTGTCTTCCATTCTTTGTGGTCTGATGGGTCGTCCTCATCTGACCATGCATTTGAAATGAATACTACTGTGAAATCTTTCATATCATCTTTGTTTTAAAAATTGTTTAAATCTTTCTTCATAATTACCATGACCGAATCCTCTCTTTGGAATTTCATTACCATGTCTTAGTTCCATTTCTCCATCTACAATCCATTGTAAGAACTCATAAATTGTATCTGCTTCATCAATATAAAGTTGCTCTTCAAACCAACAGAATATCTTTGATGGGTCGTAACTACCCTCAGATTTAATAGCGTCTACTATTATTGTAAAGTTTCTAATCCCTAATTTTTTCATCATCTTAGTTTTTAGTTGAACAAGATGGTAATATCATAAGAAATACAAACGCTACTAAATAAAATGCTATCATCTTGAAAAAGATTGCGTTGGCTAAAAAGAATAAGATTACCGTTAAGTTTAAATTGAATGCCGTTTTTTTGAATGTCATAATGTTATGTTGTTTTGATTACAGTACAAATATAAGACTTTTTTATTTACTATGCAAGAACTTTAACATATTAAATAAATTCATCTTTATTAAGGAATTTTTTAAGACAAGATGCTAAGGTTTCATCATCTTGGTATATTAAATACCCTCTATATTCATCAACAAGCATTTCACCTTGCCAAAGAATAAAGAAACAATCTTTACCATTAACATTAACTTGGTGCACTCCAACCTCAAAGTTGGTTTCTTGGTCAAAACTAAATATATCATACTGCATATCAGTTTCTAATTGACCATGTAAGTAAGTACCATTATAACGGTTATTGCTGTTAAAAGTTTCTTGTTGTGAAGTTGATACTGATAATTTCATAGTTGTTGTGTTTTGATTACAGTACAAATATAAGACTTTTTTATATATAAACCTAATTATTTAACATAAAAAAAGGTGGGAAACAACGCCCACCTTTTAAGTAATCAAAACACAACATTGCCCTATTGAAGTTGGTAGTCGGGCGGTCTACCTAAATTTATTTACGCATTACTTCATGTATTTGATTCGTTCCTCATTCGACTTTAACTTGTTGGCAAATTCTCGTTTACTTTTACCATTCCAATACCTTACCATATCTTGAAACCCATCTTTGGCTTCCTCTTGATATTCTTCCTCGCTGATAGTTTTAACTTGGTCTAACAGCTTATTAAAATCTTCTTTGCTGTGGAAATAGAACCCTATCCCCTCGAAATACTTGTGTGCCATTGTTTTAGTCTTGTTTTGATTACAGTGCAAATATACAACAATATTATTTACCGTGCAAATTATTTAACGTTTAAATACAAATTCAATTGCTGACCATACTATACAAGCGTATTCAATCACTTCATCATCAAACTCCACGCTACCAACATAAAACCTGATAGCCCAATCCTTACGCATTTGTTGTTCATTAATATATACACCACCTAGAACATTATTAGCATCTTCAAATGGGATAAGTTTAGCAAACTCATCATAAGATATATCATCGTTTAAATCATCTATAATGGTTTCTAATTCATCATAGTTTGTAGGTGATACGCAATTGTATTTGAACTCGTACATTAGTGTTGTTTTGATTACACTACAAAGATAAGACTTTATTATTTAATATCCAAATACTTTAACATTTATCTTACCAATTTGCTTTTATTTGATATCGACCTTTAACCAATAACCCATCCTCATATAAACATTGAACTATTTTATGGATTTCATATTGACTATAATTCCCCATTTTAATTCTTTCAACATCTCCATCAAAAAACAGGGCTGACGAAGGAACTTCAAAATCAATTACTGAATTGTTAGACATCTCTTGTTCGGCTACTATTTCATATGAACCACCATAAGCTTTTTCAACTATTTTATCAAACCTATCAGTGTCAATAACAAATCTTGTATTAATATCAAAGTTACTCATAACATCTTTTTGTGTCTGTGGTAACTTTGGTAAGTTCTGTTCTAACTGTTCACATAATACTTTTAGAATTGCGTTCTTTGATGCATCTAATCTGACTGTCTGTTCTGGTGTAATATCACCAGAAATAGTATTTATAATCCCATGAGCATCTACAAATACTTCTTCAATAGCATTCACAATCATTGAATCTAATTCTTCCTTTTTACTTTCTATTCTAATATCCATTATTCTGTTATTTTGATTACACTACAAAGATAAGAAATTAAATCGACACTATCAAATATTATGTAATATCATCTACAATTTTTTTTGCTGCATCAACACTATGTAAATCTACCATATATCTATCATCACGTTGGTGAAGTCTAATATCAAACCCTCTATAATTCATAGAGTTATCATAAATCTTATAACCTTTGTAAGTTTCAATTAATTTCATAATTCAGGTTTATTCCAGCTTTGTTTTGTGGTGCTTAACCATCTACCCGTTGTCTTTGTAAATACGAATGGTCTATATGGTCTATCATCTAATGACTCTAACTCATAGAACACTCGGTCATCATCTTCATTCCAACCAACACCCAACTCAACTTGGGTTCCAATACGTTTGATTTTACCTTGAATTGGTTCACAGTCTTTATATGCTTGATACCATACTATATCTCCTACTTTCATTAGTTCAAACAGATTGGAATGTTCATATTACTTACTACAAATACGTTGTAGATTTCGATTGCGATAATATACTCTATTTGATTCATCATAATATTGTTGTTTTGATTACAGTACAAATATAAGACTTTATTATTTAATATGCAAGAACTTTAACATTTAATCTCAATAAAGGTAATTTTACCTAACCGCTCTCTCCATTGATTTATACCACCTTCCCAAGTCCTTATCCCATAAATTGGATAAGGGTCAAATCGAATAAGTTTACCATTGTCATCATATATGGGTGACTTCCATTTTGGGTGTTTACCTTTTCTAAAACCATGCTTATCTGGTTTACCAAAACTATCAACCCCTTTCTTATAGAACTTATAATTTCTTTCAATGGATTTTTGACCACCATTTATAAACTCTGATACAGTTTGATTAGGTAAAAACTCACTCAATCTATCTGCTGTAAAATCAACTGAATACTTCCAACCATTCTCACACTCAAAATAAAATAGTGATTCTACTCCATAAGCATCAAGAATAGTCTTGTAATAATCATTAGCTTTTATTACCGTTGGTTTAATATCTATTTTCATTGTCTGTTGTTTTGATTACACTACAAATATAAGACTTTATTATTTAATATCCAAATACTTTAACATAAAAAAAAAAGGATGGGAAACAACGCCCATCCTTTTACAAATAATCAATACACAGAATCACACTAAACAACTTCCATTTCAGATATGGCTTGGTCAACCCTTGCCTTATCAGTCTTGGATAATTTCTTATAGTTATCATTGAATTGCTTTTCACTACCATTGTTATGGTATTTGATAAGGTTATTAATGTTAGTAAATTCAACACCACTAACCTTTCTGATGAAATCTACAGTTAAATCATACTTCGTTGCAATAACCTCAATCTTTTTAGCTAACTCATCGTAGCTTAATTTCTTATTATCATTAACCTTGTTAACTTCTCTAACTGCTTTCTCTACTCTCTTTGATACCTCAATTGAATTCATACTTTCTATTTGTTATAAATCTTATACTTTGTTACAAAAAATACCTCATTGCCCTCGACAATTAATGCATAGATATAACCGTTACTTGTCTGACCAATGTGGTTTAACTTATTTAATCTTGATTTGTTTTTCATGCCAAATACTCCACCATATGTGTTAACCACCCTTGCTTTATCATTTACAAATTCAACTGTATATGTAGTAGAAAATGGTCGCTTCATTGAAAAGTCTTTGTAAAATGTTATCTCTGTTATTGTTTCCATACTTCAAAGATAATACTTTATTATTTAATAACCTAAAACTTTAACATTTTATTTTAACCATTACCCTCACATGTCGGACATGGCATCTTACCATCTTCTGAATATAAATCTCCATGCTCATAATCTTCTATTCGCATCTCACCTTTACATCTCCAACACTTCAATACTACATCTAAATTAACCCACTCATCACATGTATCTAGGTTAAAACCGTTAATCTCTTCACCAAACACTCTCATTAACTCTACAACCAAACGCTCACCCTCATTCCAATCCTTTTCTCCAAACGTTTCATCACCAACGTTACCATTATCTCTAGTGGTAAATAATAACTCATCTCCATCATCAAAATCTTCTAGGTCACCATCTAAAGTAAACCAACTATTCTTGTGTATGTAATTTACAATGTCTTTCATGTTGTTTATAGTTTCTTTTTCTGTTATAATTGTTTTGATTACAGTACAAAGATAAGGATAATATTTCTATTATCCAAATCTCAGTACACATTTGTGTTATTTAATAATTTTGTATTTGTTCTAATTTATAATCTAATGAATATCTACCACCATTATATTTATTACAACATGAACCACATGCTGAAACTCTTCTCTTCTTCTTATGACTTGCTTTCTCTACACCACATGATATACATTTTAAAGTATATTTACTTGCTTTAGCATCAACCTTAGCCCTACCACACCTTTGACCATTACAACCAATCATCTTTGCTATTCGAACCCACTTATAACCATGACTAGTCCCACAATCTACGTTAATCTCACTATCAATAGCATGAGCAATCTCATGTAACATAGTATCAACCCACTTCTCAAATGGAGCATCACTATTAACAATTAACCATTGTGATATCTCAATCTTTTTATTAAGCATAACGTATTCCATACGTGCTAATTCGTTTGACCATCTTCTTGTTATTCTTTTACCACATATCCCAAATCTAGTTCTATTGGTATTGAATGAAAAGTCCCAACCTAATTTATTCATGTTGAATACTCGACCATCTACAACAAAATCCTTGTCCATCATTTCCATTGCCATACGTCTAACCGATGCAACTGAAACACTAGTACACATTTGTGTGCCTTCTACTTTTGGTTCGTTTGGTGTCTGAATTAATTGCTCTCCACCACCATTTTTAATGCGATTAAAGAATACTTTTCGCTCTGTGATAGATAAACTATAATACTGAATGATATTTGCGTCTGTGAAACCATTACGCCTTAGTGGTGCATAGCTTGGTAATTTTTGTAGTTGTTCTAATGTCATAATGTTGTTGTTTTGATTATTACAAATATAAGAAAACCCTATGACTTTTCCAAATCATAGGGCAATTATTTTTATCCTTTCCAATTATAATTGGTGTTGATATACTCAACTACTCTATCCTTATTACCTTGGCTCAACTCCATGAACCATACAAAAATACCTTGTGTACCACTAAGATTTCTACTTCTACAAATATTATCGAATTTATCTCGCAAATGACTTGGTGCTGTGGTAGCTTCAAACATAGCGTTTAATTGACTTGGTAAAAAGTTGTTCGCAAAGAACATGAAATTTGTTACTGCTTGTGAATTGTTCATAATGTTGTTGTTTAGATTATTTGTTATGCAAATATAAAACATATAAACAATATATCCTAATAAAACTTTAATAAACTTTCATTTTATGTAGTTCATCGAATATTTGTGTATTTCATCGAATAAATTTGGTGGTAAAATACAAATACCTTAAATTTGTATCAAACAAATAACAATAATTAAAACAACAACATTATGAGCAATTTAAAAACAGTATTAGATGTATTAACCGAAACAAATGTTAAACACGTTACAACTGCTGAATTAAGCGATATACTAGCTAATACAGTTATCATTAACCAAATGGCAACATTTGCTTCTGTTATCCAATTAACAGAGCCTAGATGTACTAAAAAAGATAGAAAAACTAAAGAGCCTTTTAACGGTTTAGTTCAAAAATTAAGTCAAGTATCTATCATATTAAATTCACAATATGAAAAAAATGTGACTAACCAATTAACTAGAGAAAATAAATCTGAAAGTGATTATAAAAAAGGTGTAAATACTATGCCTTTAACTAAAGGAGAAAACAATAACTTTTTTGGAACATTCTACGATAAACCTGTAATTGAATATAGACCAAACACGCAGAATTTTCCTACAACTTTTTTCTTCCTTAATGGTAGTAGAGTTGAAAAAACAGATTTACCCGATGTTTTGCCTACAACTAATAAAGCAACTAATCAAGGTACAGATAAAGAGGTTTTTTGGAGGAAATTATACGTCAAGAACATCGTTCAGATAACTCTTAATGGTGTAACATACCAAACCATCTAAAAGTCCATTAGAACGCCTTAAAATAAGCCTATCGAAAGATGGGCTTTTTGTTATTAACTTTCTAAAACTTTAACATATAAAACTTGTATATATCAATAACTCATAGGAGCCGTTCTAAGCGACCCCCCTCCGTAGGTACCCCCTACATACCCCCCCTCCGTATTCCCCCTTATATACCCCCCCGTACCGCCTCTGAGAAGCTGGGTCGGACCTGTGTTCGTAATTTTTTTTAGAAATTTTTTTAGAAATTTTTTCGAATTTCCTTAAGTACCCTTAATGATGGGTATTTTTCATCAGGCCATATTCACTATTAAGAATTTTGTATACATAACTCTTACTAAGGTTATACTCATTCTCAATATCCTTAACTTTTGATATTTTATGAATATACTTTTGTCTTATTTGATATGCTTCATCTTTTGTAACCATAGTAGGAGAATGAGTAAAGTTTTTTTTCATACCCTTTAATAAAAGTAAGATGTAATCTTTACCTACATTAAATTCTTTTCGTAAATCGGATTGTGTTTTATTGGTATTTTTCCATTGTTCAATAATACGGTTATTAAATTGGGTTTGTTCTTCAGAAGGGAATTCTAAATCTTTTGGTGTATAAAAATATTCACCATGACCCCATTTAAGGTTAGATACTTGGTAGTTATCTGAACCATCAATTGTTTTAACATTAGTCAACCCAGATGGATTTGGTAAAAACAATTCAGCAATTACATTTTTAAGTTTTTTATTTTTTATCTTATTGGGTGGGTTAAAGGATAATCTTTTCATTTTTAAATTAAAGACTCTACCCATATTAGAGATTGCATACTTATTATCAAATTTTTTAAATATTTCATTTGGAAATTTAATAAGGGGTACTTTTTTTAATGATTTATAATACTTTATAAACATTTTTTTTGACACCCCATATTTTTTAACCAAGGGTTTAATTTTTATATTAGTATTGGTATATTCACTTGTAATTTCAAAAACTTCTTCTTCATTTAAAACAGACTCAATTGGTTTAGATTTACCTCCACGATTCTTTATTTTATCATTAAGCCAATTCTTACGTTCTTCACCTTTTAATTTAAAAATTTTATAATTATTTTTTATATCTACATCAACATTAGTAAAAGTTATATATTTTATAGCGGCCATAATAGTATTGGCGGTCACATTATATAACCTTGCGATTTCACTATAGTTATTATTTGTTTCATCATACATCTGTCTAATTTTTCTAACATCAGATTTAGTCAACACTTGGCTATGACATCTATCTCTAAAATTATTGTGTATTGCATGTCTAACATTATGTAAATGGGTACACCATTCTAAATTGGAATGGTGATTATTCATTTTATCACCATCTTTATGATTTATAATATTATTAACTTTAGGGGTTGGGTTATTTACAAAATTCTTGGCTACTATTCTATGTATATTACCACCTTTTCTACCATTACTATTAGTTAATAAACGCTTATGATACCCATCAGAATTACAAAATGGTTTAAGTATTTTACCCTTTATTAATCTTGGATACCCATTACTTGCCATTCTATCGAGTGTTCTAACCCTTCCATGGTTACTTACTTGATAAATCCCTTCATAATCTTCGATATCGACCCATATTTCTAAATCATTATATTTATTCATATGACAAATATACTTAATAATTTTCAATAAAACAAATTTTAGAAGTCGTTCCCCTGTATAGAAAAGGGTACCCCCTTAAAATCGTGACCCTCAAAAAATTTTTTGGGAAAATTTTTGAAAAATAATTAGATATCACGAAATAAAGTTGTTTATATGGAAATAATTTTATATCTTTGCATAAAGTTATAATTATGGAATCAAGATTAATGAATAATTTAATAAAATTATCAATAACATATATTATAGTGATTACTATAATGGTATTATTTGATTATATTAGTGGTGGTCCAATAGATTGGGGTATAAATATATTTTTACCTTTATTTCTTATTGGTATTATTTGTTTATATGGTGGTTTATTAGATTTATGGACCAGAAATCAGAGGGGATTAAAATGAATATTGAGACAAGGAGATTTATTTGGGGATTAATAATTATTGGGATTAGTTTTTGGGTTGAAGTATTGTCATTTGGAGCGATATTTAATGACCCTAAGAATTATTTTAATTATGTTATGGTTATTATTGGGATTATTGGTGTAGCTAGGGGTCAACATATAATAAATAAAACATTATGAATAGAGATAGGTGGGAAAACATATCTGGAGGGATATTAGCATTTGTTATAGTTATGTTATGGGGAGCATATTTGATATATTCAGATGTATGGCCATTTGGTTGGTTTTGGATGCTCACATATTCAATCATGGGTGGATTAAGTTATATAGCATTAATGTATCCACAATTAGGAGATAAAGATAAATTTAAATAAGAATAAAAGATGGTAAAATTATTAGTATTAGCAATTGGTTTTGTATTAGGTTATTATTATAGGTTAATAAAAGCTTGGTGGGATACACGAAGTGGTAGTAACAAATTAGGGGATAATTAAGATGAGATACGGACAATTAATAGATATGATTGCATTTCATTTCAAGGAATTTAATGTACGATATGCATGGAGTGAGGAATATGAATATCAGCAGATTTATTTATCACTTCCAAACAGTGATAAAGAGATGTTGGTAGATGTTAGGAACATAGGATTGGTAAAGACTGATTCACCAGAGTTCAAGGCATTCATGGATGCTATTATCAGCAATTTAAATCGTATTTCTAAGGGATGATAACATATTTGGTCATTTCATTAATAATATATTTAATGTTATTAAGTATTGATAAGATTAGTGGCAAGGAAATTTTCAATTCTGATAATGATAGGATGATACGTGTTGGATTAAGTTTGATATGGCCATTAACTTTAATAATATTATTAATAATATTTAAGAGAAGGGATGATTGAGATATTAGCTAACATTATAATAGTAATATTAACGCCTATTTTATTCATAATATATTATCGAAATGGTGATAAGGGGTAAGGTGTTTGTATGGCCGTCCTTCCTTCGGAAGGTATAAAATAAAAAATTATGGAATTTAAGTTGGTAAAGTCAAAAAGTAATTATAAAGTAATTAATGGTTGGAATCAGAGGAATGAGTTAATATATAATTCATTAACATATTCTGAGAGGATTAAGGTTGATAAGATATTACATAGACAGGTTATTAATTTTTTACCCCATGAGCGCATGAGTTTTGGTGAAATAATAAATATGGTTCGACCAATAACAAATGAAGAGTTTAATATTTTAGGAGAATTGAGGATTAATAAATTATTTAAAGATTTAAGAAATGGCGACTATTTTAAATAAAAATTTAATACGTGAGAGCACGGAGAGGGTTAATAATAAGGAGATTATAATAATTTTAACATCTGAGCAAGAGATTGAATTAAAATTAAAGGGTAAAAGGGGTAGTGGTGAGACTATTTATATTAAAGACTTATACAATCAGTTATATAAGATTAAGGGTGGTGATAAAAAGGAGCCAGAAGGTCCATTAACTATAACTCAGAATAAGCCTAAAAAACGTGGTGATAATAAGATGGTATCTTTATATGATTTAAGGACACATAATGCTATTTCGACATTAGATTTAGCCACAAAAGCTAAGTTTGACCAAATAATAAAGAGTGTGATAGATAGTTATTAATGAAACAAATTAAGGGTGCGGTGGAACTACATGGTGATAGTATTACAATCGTTAATTACAATAATAATGAATATGTAATAATAGAGGGTGTTAGTACATACGACATTTATTCTTATCTTAAGGGACAGGATTCTAACTTAAAAATTGATTTAATCAAGGAGCTTTGCAGCGATTTATCAAATATAGATAAATTAGGATTAATTAATTGGTTAGATATTAAAAAGTAGATATTTATTAACAATATTAAAACATTGTTATAAAATGCTATACTTATAGGTATGTGTAACACTATAATAGCTAAGTCAAAATTAAAGAGGTTAACTTCACGGACCGAGAAAGATTTATATTTATTACGATATGAGTCTAATAGTTTCACTCCCCTTACTGAAGACACATTATATTTGGTTAGGGACATTTGCAATGATAATAATATATTATGTCCATTATATAAATGGTCAGGTGAAATAAAATTCAAACACACTCAAAAAGATTTTTATAATTCATTAAAATTATTAGCTACAGAATATTCAATAGTTTTCAATTTAAAAAATATTTATTAAAAAATTTTGTATATTAACATAAAAGTTATATATTTGTAATATGATAATATTAATAATATATTTTTCAATTGCCTTATATTCATGTGTGTATACCAGGTTAATTTTAATGGAGAGTTGGTCTGATTCTATTTTTGGTGGAATTATATGGCCATTATGTTATTATGTACATATTAAAAGTATTATTAAATGGATAATAAAATTATTTAAAAAGGTATGAAAAAGATTCCTAACGACATGAACAACGATTGTATGGGGCATCATTTAGAGCTTCTTGAGATTGGTGATTTTGGAAAATTATATAGATGTCCATTATGTGGTAAATCTGTATTGGATAGTGGTAATAAGAGTAATTGGTTTTTAAAATTGGTATTAGTATTATCAATAACTTTAATTATTTTTACATTCATCATATTAATTGGGTTAATATTTTGGCCAGAGATATTTAACATAAGTGGTTTAGGTGGTGATATGTATTCAGAGGAACATAAAATATTTAGGAATTGATGATTTATTTTATAATACCTATAATAGGATTAGTGTCGATGATATTTGCAATAAAGATAGATATGAGACACAAGAAGAATCGTAGAAATAGGAATATTCAGAGTATATATGATACATGGGATGAGAATCAGAATATAATATAAGGGAATAACAAAATAACCTACAATTAATGATTACTTTTTTTGTCCCGTTATTTCCTTCTTTTTTTAGTGGGCCGTTTCTTAGTTGAGACGGTCTTTCTTTTTTTCTTTTTCTTCTTTTTTTTCCATGTTGGTTTACCAAGTGTTTTACTTCTAAGTCCTTCATCGATTAATTTTTTATCCACGCCAAATTTTTCAGTTAGGATTTCGATATTTATTTTCCATTTAATTTTAGAGCGTTCTTTATGTTCTTGGAAGCAATATCCTACATAAGCTATTACTTCAGCTTTCTTCCATTTATTAACTTTTCCTATATGTGTAAACACTTTTGATTTTAGACCTACTGCCATACTTCTACCTATATGTTTTACTTGATGACATCTAGGGGCACAAACTCACTAATTCCTTAAGAAGTTGCACACCGTCCTTTTGATAAACCCATATCTCATGACACTCTAATTTATGTCTATAACCTTGATTGGTTCCCACATCACCACATATTTGACATTTAAAATTTGCCTTTATATATGACTCTTTCCTCAATCTATCCCAGTCTTTTGTTGGTAAAATACTTCTAACGTTTGTATAAAATGATGTTGATGGTATCAATTCTATTGTTAATTTTGGTTTCTTCATATTAATAATCTATTTTTTGCATTATCATTAGTGTAGTATCTTCAGTTAGAATAACTTTATGGTCAACTGAATACATGGGTACATCTTCAAGGGTTCTAGCTCTTACAAGTATTTCTTTATTTTTTAGAAAAGTTGGTAATTCAATTATTCTATTATCTGGGACCATATCATTAAAATATATATGGTTCATATCCACTTCTTCTTCAATAAAATTGGATACTTCATATAGTTTATTAGTTTTATTACCGAAGTCATCAGTTTCAAAACGCCATGATTGTTCAGAAGTTATTTTATTTAAAGCGATTAATATTCTAGTATTATCTACTACGTTTGGTAATTTTAGTTTAAGTTTTTTCATATATTATTTATTTAACAATTTCATTAATCTTTGATAATCTATTTTTCCTTTTTCGCCTTTTTTAACTATTGTTTTTCTTTGAAGGGTTTTGGAATCATATACTTTAAAGTTATTTAAGAAGTTATGTCTTGGGATAAGCCACCCTGAAGTTCCAGAATTAGCATCACCTGAGTTTTTAGTTTTATATAATGTTTCTGAATTTTCTTCTATTAACTTTAATAGGTCTTTGGTTTTAATGTACCAGATTTCGTTAAGGTATTTAAAGTATGTAACGAACCATTCGGCTTCGGTCACTATAATGCCAGATTTTTTACCTCTACATTCTACTTCTACGAATAAATTTCCTCTATCGGAATGTGGTTCACAGTAGACATCTGTCTTAATTTCGTATTTTATTTTTTCACCATTTCTTTCGATAAGAGCGTCATATCGATTATCTTTATTCTGGTGTAACAGGGTTCCCCCAAGTTTTTTAAGGTGTTCTATCACTGTTATTTCACCGTCTTCACCTTCGATAAGGTCTTCTTTAAATTTATAATATGCCATATAGATAATTAATATAGAATATACACAATTTTAGAGAAAAGTCAAGCTATTTATAGTGTAAACATCGAACAAACATGAAGAGTAAGGAAGATATAATAGCCTTTATATATAAGGCATTAATATTAGGAATAATAACCAGTCAAATTTACATGATTATATGTGAGGAAATAAATTTCTTCACATTAGTGTCTGCATTTGTGATGATTATATATTTGGTATTTAGATTTTACTTATTATTCAAGTTATCGAGGGATGCTACAAAGATGGGCATACCTTTTTCAGAGTTTTTAAAAACTAGGTGTCTTGGTTGTCGTGAAAAAAGTGAAAATTGTACTTGTAATAAATTATAACCTAATATTGGTTAAATAATTTATAACCAATTCTTTTGCATATTTTTCATCACAAGCAAAAATGTTAATAATAATTTGGATAATATCCGAAGCTATCATAGCTTTATTGAGGGTTTGTTTAATAGGGTAGTGTTTTCTATCTTTTCTAAGATAACCTTCAGGAATGATGATAGCATTAGCCCACTTATTACGGTGGTCTCTGGTTCTCTTGATAGGGAATTCAGATTTAATAAAGTCGATTATAATATTTTTGTGCATAACTTTACTAATAAATAGTTGGATTATCTACATAAATTTGTTATCTTTGATAATAATAAGCCTTTGCCAAAAAGGCAATTAAAAAAAATTTAAAAAATATGGCATTAGAAATTACAAGTAAGAATTTTGATTCTCTATTATCGGAAAAAGAAGTGGTAGTAGTAGATTTTTGGGCACCATGGTGTGGACCCTGTAAAATGATGGGACCAGTCGTAGATGATTTGGCCAAAGAAAACGATAGTGACAGTACTATTATTGGAAAAATAAATGTTGATGACAATTCAGATTTAGCGGCTAAATTTGGGATTAGAGGAATACCGACATTAGTATTTTTCAAAGATGGTGAGGCTGTTGAGCGTGTATCGGGAGTTAAATCAAAAGTGGAGATAGAAGAAATCTTAAAAAATCTTTAACGATATAAACCCTCCTAAAAGAGGGTTTTTTCATTTATAATGTATATTTATTAGTATGAGTAAAAAATTAATCATAAATAAAAGGCAATTAGGTATCATCAGTAACTATGTTAGTGAGAATATGGCTAATGTCAGATTGAAAAATAAGATTCACGAATTCTTGGATGTTGACTATGAGCCATCAATGGGAGTTAAGAAGATGGCTAATGAATTTTATAATCAACCATTAATCAATAAAAAGATTGATGGGTCATCGATTACGCCACAGGCATTAGCTGATTATATTACTCATAAATTTGCTGGAATTAGCAAGTCGGAAATAAATGATTGTATTGAAGGTTGGTATTATGGTGATTATGATAAAGAGACGGGTATGAGACGGAAAAAATAAGTTAATCAATTAACTATAATCTAGCCTATCATTTATTTATAAACGATAGGTTTTTTTTATAAATAAAAGTAAATTTTATTGATGTTTAGGATATTGATTTGATATTTATCTATAACTTAAAAAAGGTAATAGTATGAAATTTAAAAATCAAAACCTTACTACCTTGGGAGACAAGTTCTCAGGTAGAATTCACGAAGCTTTTAGAAGCAGTTCCATTAATAAATTATTCACTGATATTGAAATTGACCGTATCATAACTTACAATGAAGTCCTTGGGGAGTTTATTGATTTAGGTTATCAACATTTATATGATGAGTTTGAGATTAGAATTTGCGTTGGTGAATGCCCTAATTTAATATTAGAAGAATTAATCACAAGGGAAGAATCTAAACCCACATTAGGTTATTTATTAGGGCAGATTAGTTATTTTATTGATAAAGACATTATGAAATTATTTGACTAAACGTTTGTTTATTCCGATTTTTTTGTATATATTTGTAAATTAAAGAGTAAATTGTTTTGAGTAAACAAAAAAATCCTATTAAACGTATCGAATTTTTGGCTAAGAAATTTGATGTCTTCGATGATGAAGACCTTGATAAATTGGTTAAGAAAGACTTTTACTTGTCAAATAATGAACAGTATGAACATTTATATAATATAAAGGACACTGGTGAAAACCAGTTATATGCTTTATATACATTTAACCAACGTTTATTAAAAAATACTGGTGCTAAGGTTCCAAAGAAAATTAGGATTGCTGATTTTGTTTTTATTGATGTTGTTCAAAACGACCCGACTGAACATAAAGAATATGTTCAATGGATGTTGACGACATTTACTAGATTGATAAAAGAGAATGAATTAATGCAAGCGTTAATGTTTGTTAGCGAGGATTTATGGTTAGCTTCTGATTATCTTGAGGTATTTCATAAGAATAGACATAAACCAAAGTTTAAAGCAATGTGCAGACGTAATTTAGCGTTTGCTAATATTACTGACCCATCAGATATTAATCAGTATAGGGATTTATCCCAATTATTTGATGCAGTTGACCCTTTTATTGAAAAGGACGTTAGTAAATTGGAAAGGGATATTAGGATTATGGCCAAGTTAAAGCATGGTGCCATTCCTTACGAAGATAGATATGTAATAATTTTCAATCCAATTACGATTAAAGCTAGTAGGTTATTTGCAAAATTAACCAATTGGTGTACCACATCTAATAAAGATACTCATAAGAGTTATATTAAGAATTATAAAACACCAACGGGAAAAAAGAGTACATTACATGTACTTATTTTTAAAACATATTTGTTAGAAGATGGTAATCCTAATAAAACTGATGATATTTATCAATTTCATTTTGAAAGTGGTCAATTTATGAACAGAAAAGATGGAAGAATTAAAGATATTCCATCGTTGATTAGTGGTAATATTGGGTTAAAAAAATACTTTTACAATTCATTGGTTAAATTGACCATGGAGTGTAAATTTAATAAATTAAATAACAAGTATATAAATGCGTTATTCGAATTTGGATTTGTTGATGTAATATTTGAGATATATCCAGATGACACTAAACAATTAAGGTTTCATGGATTTAATATATCTGAAACCCCAGATATTAGTAAATTTAGTAACTTAAAATTATTATATTTAGTTAATTGTAAGTTAGAAAGAATAGACCCAAGTGTGGGAGCATTAAAAGAGTTAACTATGTTAACGTTAACTAATAATAAATTAAAAACTATACCCAAGACTATTGGTAATTTAAAAAAGTTAAGGGTATTATCTTTAACTGGTAACTCGATAAAGGGTTTACCTGAAGAATTAGGTCAATTAGATAAAGCTAACGGTGGTTCACTGGAAATTTTATCAGTTGATAATGAATTGTTTGAAGAGGCTAGTGAATTATTTCCTAGTATAATTGTAAATCAATTCGATAAAATAATGAGTAAATAACTACATACCCTCTTTTGTTTTTATTTATTCATTTAGTTAATTATAAATAAAAAAGAAATGGAATTAAAAGACATGATTTGGAAGAGGGTACACCACGGTGATATCAAGGAACCATTAGTTGATTATTTAGAAAAAATAATCGATGAGCAACACGAAATAGGTAATAAACTTAAAATCTGTGTTGGTACGGATTCACAAAAAAATGGTAAAGGGTTTAAATACGCAACTGCTATTATAATTGAAATGAAATCCCCCGTTAATATGGGTGGTGGTAATATTGTTTATAAAGGTATTGGGGCTAAAGTAATTTCTGGTGTTTTCACTGAAAAACGAAAACCTACTATAAGAGAAAGGATGTTAAAAGAAGTTCAAATGTCTATTAATGTTTGTTTTCATATACTTGATTTAGTTGAATTATATGATATTGACATGGAAATCCATGCTGATGTTAATCCTAACCCAATGTGGGCATCTAATGTTGCTCTTACAGAGGTTGTAGGTTTCTGTAAAGGTATGAACTTTACATATAAAATTAAGCCCGACGCATATGCCGCAAGTTCGGGAGCCGACAGGCTCTGTAATGGAGGATAATCATAAAAAGCACCCAATGGGTGCTTTTTTATTCCCAATTTTAAGGTAAATCAAATTAATTTTTGTATATTTGTAATAATATAAGAAACATATGAATATAAAGATTTCAAAGGGTACTGCTTGTGGTTCTGGTTATGGTTCTGGTAGAGGTAATGGTTCTGGTTATGGTAATGGTTCTGGTACTGCTTCTGGTTCTGGTTATGGTTGTGGTAATGGTAATGGTAATGGTTGGGGTGATGGTTATGGTAATGGTAGAGGTTCTGGTAATGGTAGAGGTTATGGTTATGGTATAGGTTAAAAAATAAAACATATGAATATAAAGATTTCAAGAGGTTATGGTAGAGGTTCTGGTTATGGTTCTGGTTCTGGTACTGGTACTGGTTGGGGTGATGGTTCTTGTGGTTATGGTTATGGTGATGGTAATGGTTAAAAAATAAAACATATGAATATAAAGATTTCAAGAGGTGAGGGTAATGGTGATGGTGGTAATGGTTGGGGTGATGGTGATGGTGATGGTTCTGGTAATGGTTATGGTGGTTATGGTTATGGTTATGGTAATGGTAATGGTTCTGGTTCTGGTGATGGTTCTGGTTCTGGTTGGGGTGATGGTAATGGTAATGGTAATGGTTATGGTAGAGGTTCTGGTGATGGTAATGGTTCTGGTGATGGTTCTGGTAATGGTTCTGGTATAGGTTAAAAAATAAAACATATGAATATAAAGATTTCAAGAGGTAATGGTAATGGTTCTGGTTATGGTTATGGTGCTGGTTCTGGTGATGGTTCTGGTTCTGGTTGGGGTGATGGTAATGGTTTTGGTTCTTGTGGTTATGGTTATGGTAGAGGTTCTGGTTATGGTGATGGTTCTGGTAATGGTAATGGTTCTGGTTCTGGTACTGGTTGGGGTAGAGGTGTTGGTGGTTATGGTAATGGTGATGGTAGAGGTTATGGTGATGGTAATGGTTAAAAAATAAAACATATGAATATAAAGATTTCAAGAGGTAATGGTTCTGGTTATGGTTATGGTTATGGTAATGGTGTTAGTTCTGGTTCTGGTGATGGTTCTGGTTCTGGTTCTGGTGGTTATGGTTATGGTAGAGGTTATGGTAGAGGTTCTGGTTATGGTTATGGTAATGGTTCTGGTTATGGTAATGGTGATGGTAATGGTGGTAATGGTTGGGGTGATGGTTATGGTTATGGTTATGGTTATGGTAATGGTGATGGTTCTGGTAATGGTGATGGTGGTGGTAATGGTTATGGTAATGGTTAAAAAAATGAAATAAATGTTGTATTTTATATTATTTATAGATATTTATATTAAAATACTAATGTCATGACAGATAAAAACACAAAAGTAATTAAAATTAACGAGTCAAAACTTGTTGATATGATTAACGATATTGTTGAAGCAACTATAGTCGAAAGAAATTTAGTTCCAGCTGAAACCAAAAAAGTTTCTAAACCTATTAAGAAAAGAGTAACTGAATCTCAGTTAAGAGCTTTACAAGCTAAGGGAGCTAAAATCAACAGTATTAAAAAAATATAATCTAATAGATTATAATAATTAAAACCGTCTCTTCAGATGGTTTTTTTTATTTACTTATTTTAAAATTGTTTTATCTTTTTTTCATGAAAGATAAAATTATTCTACCTGTAGGGAAGGCACATCAAAGAGTTATTAGGGAACAAAAAGAACTAGAAGAAAAACAATCTGGGGAAATACCAATTTGGGAATCCATCAACAGGGATATTTCAAATGCAGTGGTGAAACCAATAGAGCGTTCCTTAGCGAAGAAAATTGTTGAGGAATATGAATGGTTAGGTTGTATGCCAGCGTTCAGCAAATACCAGTTTGGCATCTTCTATGACGATGTTTGCGCTGGTGTTACAGTATTTGGTACTGATTACATTGAAAATTTAGGTCATTGGGATAAATATTATTATACTGGACGTATGCTTTTATTGAGTAGAGGTGTTTGTGTTCATTGGGCACATCCACATTCTGGCAGTAAGTTAATTATGGAAAGTATAAAGCAACTTCCAAAGGAATATGATGTGATAACCGCTACAATTGACCAAGCAGCTGGTGAAATTGGTACCATATATCAGGCTTGTAATTTCACATACATTGGTAGTATGCGTGAGAATAATCCAAAGATAAAGAATAAGAATCCAAGAGATAGGTTTGGTGTTAGAATTAATGGTAAGATTTATGGCCCTAGAGCTATGAGAACTAAAATTGGTAGTCAGAGAAAGGAAGAGATTTTAAAACACTTCCCAGATGCCGAATTCATACCACAATTTAATAAACATAGATACTTTTATTTTTTAGGTAGTAAGAATAATAAGAGATTCTTGAAGAAACAGATTGAGCATATGATTAAACCTTATCCAAAGAGAAGTTAATTTCCTCCTTCAAATCTAAATATTGTTGCACACCTATTACATCTATGAAACTCGGTCCATGTGTAAGTATCACCCCAATCCGATTGAAATAATTTCCAATTATAATATCTTGGCCACTTAGAATTATTTACTATGTAAACATCAGAATCATTGAAGGGTTCTCTACATTTAGGACAATCTCCATATAGTCCTTTAGATTCAATCGATTCTTCTAATAAATCATCAGGTGCTGGCTCTTTATTTGGTGCGTATGCTTCAAAACCATTCATTATTTATATTTTTCAAGAATAGCTAAAACTAATTTAAGAGGCACAGTTTTTCTCCATGGATTAGTTTCAGGGTAATCTTCATTTACCATATATATTTGTTCTAAAAATTCTATATCTTTTTTAATGTCCATTATATAAATTTTTTAAGTATGTTAAACCATTTATCCATAATTTCTTGGTAGGTATCACTATCCAAATTGTTCCAAACATCATCAAAACCACTTCTATCAGTTAAATCGCTAACAATTTCATCGAAGGCATGATAAATATCTTTGTTTGATTTTCTATCAGATGGTGGAACATCTAGATATCTACATTGATTTATCTCATCCAAAAAATCATTGAAACGTCTTTTAACACACTCTATAACAGTTTCATCTTCATTTTCACGTAAATCTTCACCATCCCATAAAACATGTTCACCAAATAGAATAGCTTCATAATACCCATTGGTTTCATATTTAAATCCATATAGGTCATCACATTTATCGTTGAAATCGTAATTGATTAATTCTAGTTCTTTAAGAATTTCTTGCGTTAACATATTAATCTGCTATTAAAACTAAATTATAATCTCTAACGACTTTCCCTAGAATAACTTTTACTTTATCAATTATATCATCGATTTGTGTTCCATCGTTTTTACCAGTCATGAAAAATCTTTCCCATAACCAACCTCTAAGTTCACTAAGGTTATCAAAATCACTAATAATTTTTTTCTGTTTCTTAGGGTTACTAAGTAAAAAATTTGAATAGTTAGAAATGTTAACACTAGGTTGTAATTCAACATAGCTGTATTTTAAGTTGGGTTCATATTCTGTCTTTACCCATACTTCAACTTCAAATAATGTTTTATTGTCTTTATCTCTTAAGTAAAATATCATTCTTCTTCTAAAAATTTATCTTGATGTTTCATAAAATTCAATAATAATTTGATTATATTTTCAGCACCAGATGGATTAGCACTATGTACTGACCACAGTGGTAATTCTTTATTATAATCTAAACAATAATCAACTAACCATTTGGCCGCATCCATTCCAGTTTTCTCTTGGAAGTCTTGTTCTTTGGACCAATCATTATAATCACCATATCTCTCTTCTGGAGCGTAGTGTTCATCGGCTAAGTCATGGTCAAACGAAATCTTATGTGGTAATCCGTTGTGAATTATCCATTGTTCGAATTCTTCAAAGGTTTTAACCCAAATTACTACATCCATATTCATTCTATCGGCAACAAATTCAGGGCAGAATTTATCTAAGAAAGAATTATATTTTGGACTACGATAATCATCGAGCCATAATAGCGTTTTAATCTTCATTTACAATCCATCTATTTAATAACTTCCCTTCCATAGTTGGAAAGAAATCTGTTGAACCCATATCAGATATTGGTATTTCAAATGTTACTATCGCACCATCATCTAACATAGTTGTATAATAAGCAACTCCAACTCTAATCATAGTTAAATTTGCTATTGGTTTTTGCTTGTATAAAGCTTTTTTAATTTCTGTTGTTGTCATTTTATTTTTTTTTACCTACACATTTAACATATGTTACTTCAGAACTTCCATAATCGTCATAACCATAATAAACAGTACTTACATTGAAGTATACATTTTCAATATTATACTTATCACTAAAATGTTTTATAATGATTTTTTCAGCTTCTTTGGGGGGTTAACTCAATTTCTATTTCTTCTTTAATTTTCATTTTGTTTTTGGGTTAAATCTTGACTTACCCTCTAATGTATTTCATTTTTGATGGTACACCATCTTGATATTCAGTAAGTTTAATTTTAGAATTATTCTTACGTTTTAAAGTTTGATACCAATCTAAAGTAATTTCTATTGTTGTTTTATTCATATTATTTTATATAATGTCTTACTGCTATGTCGTTATTACCACCATCTTCCCAAGCAATAATATAAAATCTACTTTTTTCTGTATCGTAGTAAACGTTATTATCTCTATCGGCAATCATTCCTTTTGGTAAATTTTTCATATTTCGTCTTCGTCTTTAATTTCTCTTATTGCTACCATTGCTAAATTAGTCATAGCTTTAGCCATATCAATAATACTGTTTCTTGAGCTATCATAATTTAAAACATACTTATCCTTAACCAAACTAGGGTTAGATAATAACCCTTTAATAAGTTCTACAAATACTTTATCTCTGTCCATTAATTATATTTAGAACAAACATACAGAAAATAATTTAAAAAAACAAGTTTTAATGTCCTCTATTTGAAATTAAATAATTGGGGGAGATTCTTTGGAAACCCATCTTGTTCCAGAATTCGATTGATTCTGGTTTTGGGGCCACGATAATTGAGTTTATTTCATTGAATAGTTGCCATAAACCATTTAAAGCTTCTTTCATTATATGTAGTTCTTCATATCCTTCTTTGAATTTCATATCTACAAGTTCCAGTACTTTATCATCTTTAGGTGAAGATGTTACCACGATAATACCAGCATTTCTATCATTAAACTCAACTAATATAGAAATTGTGTCAGGTGTTTCATCAGTTATCATTAAATCCACCTTTTCTTTAATAAGTTTTTTTATGATTAATTTAGTTTCATCTAAACTCTTTTCCATTTTAGCCAATCCTTCATAATATTTAGGGTTCTCAAAAATATGGTCTTTAGCTATTTCATAAGCAACATCCTTATCAGATGTATGTTCTAATTCAACCTTAACACCCTTTGTTATTGCTTTATTGATTACATCAATTGAAACGTCATGTTTCTTAGCAATATCTTCAACTGATTTAGTGTCAGCTAAACCACCTGGTATTTTATCACTTTTAGGGTCAAAAACTTTGCTACCATATTTTTTATCACTTTCAGAAATGCCTTTACGCCTATTTAATTCTTTTTTAACTCTTTGAATGGATTCTTCATTCCCTTCATATCTTGATAAATTAACAATCATATCAGTTAAAGCATCATTTGAATATTCTTCAAATGATTCGTCTAAATTTTTATTATTCTCATTCATATTTAATACTTTTATATTTTTTGGGTCGAATACCATTCTAACTGTTGATTTTATTGAGCCACCTTCATAAGAATCCAAGACTCCTACTACATCCACATAATCAAATCCAAACCATTCACCCAGAACTGCAACCACATCAGTTTTAAGACCACTGTCAGACTTTTGGTAGTATGCAAATTTTTTAATTGCTTCATCAATATCATTTTGAGAAATACCTGAGTTTATAAAACCACGTCTAACCTTATCAGTACTAATAAATCTAAATCTATCACCAGTTGCTACAATTGTAACTACATTACCATCAGCAACATTAACCTTTAATAATTTTGGTTTTGTATTTTGGTAATCAAAAGCCCTTCTATCATCAGCATATGTTCTAGCTACAGAATTAATATTGGATAGGAAGATTGGTTTTCTCATGTCAAATTTAGCTTTGAACTTAGACATAATATCCAAATACTTCCAATAAGCCTTATCGTCCCCAGCTTCCCTACTTTGTTTTAATTTAGTTTGAATATCATAATATCCATCTAAATCATTAATATAATCAACAGAAATATTTCTAGCTGTGAAACCACCTTCTTTTTCCAACTCCCTTACATCGGGTGTTCCATGATACCAAACACTACTCATTTTTAATATGCTATTTTAGCCCATCTTGCTCTACCACTCATAATACTATCTTCTAGAATAACAAATGGTTGTTCTTTTAATATAACATCACCGTTACGTGTTTGATTATTGTATGCGCTATTTCCGATAACACCATTTCTAATACTACGTGCTGAATTACCTTTCCAAAGTCCGAATTCTCTACTGATTGGTGATATTAACATATTACCATTTGATTCTTCAATTTGTACATACCCAGTATTTTGTAATAAACTTTTTATTTTATCCACCACATTATCACTCATACCTTTAATTTTAACATAATCAGTGTATGATTCAATAGTATTTTCTCTCATGGCATATTCCCAAAGGTCATCAGTTTGATTAAGAGTTATTTGTCTAATTGAGTCGTATTTGGTTTTAAATAATTCTAATTTATTTTTTTCACCTTGAAGGTTTTCTTCTGAGATTTTTAAATCATCAACAAGACCTTCGGCAACTATTCTAAGGCTATCAGCTAATACTAATGAAATTTGTTTCTCAACCAAAGCCAATTCCTTAGCTTCTTTTTCTTGTACAGCTTCAGCTTTAGCTGCTAAGGCATTAAATGATGCGTAAAATGAAACGGCAACTAGTATTGATACAATACCCCATAAGATATTATTTATCATTCTACTTTTTTTAGCATTTCTATTATTTTCTCTAATTAATTCTTTAATATCGCTCATAATAACTTTTAAGTATTAATATAAATAGCTAATTCCTCTTCAAGGTCTATTATATCGGTTTCTGAATTAGGAACAATTGCATGTTCCATTCTTTTTATTGATTTATCAAAAATTCTCAACCCTTGTAATTTCTTTTTGGTTGTTTTAGAATGATTGAAGGATTTTGTTATAAATGCAACAGGTAATGTTTCACCAACAATAGTAGCAAGCCTATTAATAGACTCTGACATGTTTTCTAATTCAGTAAGAAAATCAGGTTTTATTATAATGATACCAGCCATTAAAATAGCCAATACACCGCCAACAATCATTTGTATTTTTTGATTGCCAATTTGCGCTTCAAGTTCATCTTTATAAAACTCAAGGTCATCCTTAAATTCTTCTATTAATATATGTTGTTTTGGTGTTAGGTTTGACATATTTTTAAATCTTATCTGTTCTATATATTATAAATATAGAAAAAGCACCTAAAATTAGGTGCTTTTAAGATTTTTTTTATTTCGGATTGACGACTTTCGTCTTTATCCCATCCTTAGAAGTATAAGAAAGTTTAATAGTACCACCTTCTTTTAGGTTTCCATCCATTACTTCATCCGTTATCGGGTCTTCGATATATTTTTGAATTGCCCTTTTAAGTGGTCTTGCACCATATTCCTTATCATAACCTTCTTTAGCGACATAATCCATTGCTGTTTTATTCACTTGAAGTTTAAATTTAAGTTCTAGCATTCTATCCTCAACTTTTTTAATCTCATTTTTAATAATTAAATTAATATCTTCTTGATGTAAAGAATTAAATATGAGAGTCTCATCAATTCTATTTAAGAATTCAGGTCTAAATTTATCCTTTAAAGCTTTTTTAATAATTGATTTAGCACGATTATCTTCATTAACAATAGAGTTTTTAGTTTCATATCCAATACCTTTACCAAAACTACTTAACTCTTTAACACCAATGTTTGATGTCATTATAATTATAGTATTTTTGAAATCAATTTTTCTATCATTACTGTCACTTACATAACCTTCATCTAATATTTGTAATAAAATGTTGAAGATATCTGGGTGAGCTTTCTCGATTTCATCTAAAAGTACCACAGAATAAGGTCTACGTCTAACTTGTTCAGTTAATTTACCACCTTCACCATAACCCACATATCCTGGTGGTGCTCCAATTAATTTAGTCATTGAGAATTTTTCCATATATTCTGACATATCTACCCTAATAAGAGCTTCTGAGTCACCAAACACATGTTCAGCAATCACTTTGGCTAAGAATGTTTTACCAACACCAGTTGGACCTAAGAAGATAAATGAACCAATCGGTTTATCTTTATCTCTAATCCCTAATCTACTTCTTCTAATAGCTTTAGAAATCTTCTCAACTGCTTGTGGTTGACCGATAACAGAATCTTTCATATCATCTTCAAGGTTCATAAGTGAATTACTTTCAACCGAAGTTAGTTTAGTTAATGGAATTCCAGTCATTACTGAAATTACTCGTTCTACCATTTCAGTGGTAATTTCAGTAAATTTACTTTCATTATCACCATCCCACTTAGTCATCATTTCTTCTAACTCATATTCTAAACGTTCTCTATCATTTTTAAGTTTAGCTGCATCCTCAAAGTCTTGTTGAAGGATTACCTGTTTCATGGTAGACCTAATTTTTTCAATTTTATTTTTAGTTTCTTTTATTTTTTTTGGTAATTTAATATCAATGTTAGTAAATGCACCAGTTTCATCAAGAATATCAATAGCTTTATCAGGCATTGCTCTATCAGAGATGTATCTATCAGCTAATTTAATCATTAAATCAACTACTTCTTCATTATAACTAACTTTATGGTACTTTTCGTAGTTACCTTTAATGTTCATCAATATTGTTTTAGTTTCATTTAAAGATGGTTCTCTAATTAATACTTCTTGAAATCTTCTAGTTAATGCACCATCTTTCTCGATGTTTTCTCTATATTCATCGAAGGTTGTTGCACCAATTACTTGAATCTCACCCCTTGCAAGGGCTGGTTTGAAGATATTTGATGCATCTAACGAACCAGAGGCACCGCCAGCACCTACTATGGTATGTAATTCATCGATGAATAAAATAACATCTGGGTTATCTGTTAATTCTTCAAGAATAGCTTTCATTCTTTCTTCGAATTGGCCACGATATTTAGTACCAGCTACAATAGATGCCAAATCTAGTGAGAATATTCTTTTTCCTAGTAATGGTCTTGGTGCGTCACCACTGTTAATTAAAAGTGCAAGTCCTTCAACAATTGATGTTTTACCAACACCAGCTTCACCTATTAATACTGGATTATTTTTCTTTCTCCTTGCAAGAATTGAAGTAACTCTTTTGATTTCATCACCTCTCCCAACCACTGGGTCAATTCTTTGTTCAGCGGCAGCCTTAGAAATATCTCTACAAAAATTATCTAGAACTTCAGTTGAAGAACCAGTGCGTTTTTTTTTGGGATTTTGCTTTCTAGGGTTTAAAGGTATATCATCAAAGTTATTCGGCTCTTCAAATTCATTTTTATTTTCTTCTTTTTCCATCATTTCTTTAAAATTTATATAATTTAGTTTTAGTCTAGTAAATATTATTTGAGCATCACATTTTGTTTTTAATATCGCTAACATTAAATGTTTTTCATTAATGAAAGCATCCTTCATAAGGTCTGATTCCCTTTTCATTTGATTTATCATAAACTTACATTCGTCACTTGGTAGTAATTCAGTATTCGAAGAATAAGCTCTGTTGGAATTAATTGCATTATTAGTTAGAAGAGAATCAATCTGTTCATATAATGTATCCATGTCAAAGTTACTTATTTTTAGTATTTTTAAAATATCGTTATCTTCGTGAAGTATAAAAGATAAAACTACATGTTCTGGTCTTAGTTTATTATCTTCATAATCTTTGGCTTGTTCTTTAGCCTTTTTCATTATTTCACTTAACGTTGTAGTTAATTTCATATAATCTATAATATTCTTACAGCAAATATACTATAAAATATTTAATAAACAAGTTGTTTTTTCCTTTTTTTTATAGTATATTTGTTGTAAGATAAAAACAAAAGATATGTTAATTAGAAAACAAGTAACGAATGAAGCTGTAGTGAGTCACTACAATTCATCAAACCTATTGGTGTCAGAGTACGACCAGTTAAGTAAAGATTTAATCATCACATTTAAAAATGGTGGTGTGTATAAGTATGATAATGTTTCGGCTAGTGATTACATGAGATTTGAAATGGCTGAAAGTCAAGGTAAAGTCCTTAATTCATTAATTAAACCAAATTACGCCTTTTCTAGGCTTGAGGATGTTGATAGTGAAATTTTAGCTGAGAAAATCAACGCTATTAAACAAAATAACTTAAAGGATTTTCAAGGTGAGATTAAAGCTGATGCTTTAAAACTTGGGGAAAGTGAAGGGTTTGATTTGGTTTTATTTAAAAGATTAATGGACCAAGGAAAAATTTATTTCGAAAAATTAAACTAATGAATACTTGGCACTACCAGTTTCTGGAAGATGAAAAACTACATTATCTCACCGAACTCCATCCTGAAGATGGGGTTCTTGGTGAGTATTTTTATGAAGTACATGAATATGATAAATTATTAAAATTTGTTAATGAAAATAAAATTCCAGTATCATTAGAACAACCCGTAATGTCGGAAGTTAAAGACCAAAGTGAATGGTTTGCATCTAAATATAAATTAGCTAATGTAGATTTTCAATGTAAAATTAGAATGTATGAAGGTGATGATAAACTTTTCAAATCTCAATACAGACTTACATTAGATATGATTGAACAGTTACCAGCTGAATCACTAGGTCACATTCTTAAAGATTTATTAACGCAATTAAAAAAACACGTAAAAGAACATGAGTAAAAATGATTGGAAAAAAGGGAAAGCTGAATCTGCAATGATTGAGCATGAAAAACAACAAATGAAAAAGTTTGTTGAAGAGTTCAAAAAGAAAAGAGCTGAAGAAAAAGAAATCACTATGGAGACATATGATGATAAAGAGGATGTTAATTGGGCTAAATATAAAATCGTGGTTCCAACAGAAGCTGATAAAAAAAGTTTAGAATTGGCATTTGAACATCTACATTACACTGACTGTGATACGAATTATGTTCCCGTTAATCAACTTATTCACGAATATTTAACTGAGGAAATAACAGGTGACCCAAAAACTAAAAATAATATAATCGTAGACTCAGAATTATATCAAAAATTATATGAGAAATAGTATAGATAAAAAATATACAGACCTACAACAAGACATTATAGATAATGGTGTTAGTAAAGGTGATAGAACGGGTACTGGTACCATTTCTGTCTTTGGAAGACAATTAAGACATGATATGTCAGAAGGGTTTCCATTATTAACCACAAAGAAGATGGCTTGGAAGTCCATGGTAGTTGAATTACTATGGTTTCTACGTGGTGAAACTAACATCAAATGGTTAGTAGACCGTGGTTGTAATATTTGGAATGGGGATGCGTATAAGAGATATGCATCTGAAATGGAACGTGGAAAACATGGTGCATGGTTTGATAAAAAACGATTCATTGAAGAGATTAAAACCAATGATACGTTTGCTGAACAGTGGGGGGATTTAGGTCCTATCTATGGTAAACAATGGAGAAATTGGTTATATTATAGTGAAGGTTTAAAATTTAGTGACACTGATATTGATTATCATGTTGAGTCTGTCGATGGTGAAGATGGTTATGGTGAACTTAGAGTGGTTGACCAAATCAAAAATTCGATAGAGTTACTAAAAATCGACCCAGATTCAAGAAGAAACATTGTTTCAGCTTGGAATGTAGGTGATTTAGATAAAATGACTTTACCACCATGCCATAACTTCTTTCAATTTTGGACTAGAGATTTAACTTATGATGAATTTACAAATTATTATTCACACGAATTGTGGCAAGACATAGCTTGTTATTGTCCTAAAGGTAAAAGTTTTAATCAATATGCACAAGAAGGTGGGTTTAAAACTAAAGGAATATCTTTAATGTGGAATCAACGTTCAGTAGATACATTTTTAGGTTTACCATTTAATATTGCCTCATATGCTTTATTATTGGAAATAATAGCTAAAGAAGTTAACATGGTACCATTAGAAATAATTGGTAATTTGGGTGATACACATTTATATAACAACCATATTGACCAAGCTAAAGAACAAATAGGAAGGGTGGGTTTTGAATTACCAAAAGTAAATATAAAACCTTTTGAAACCATTGAAGAATTGACGTTAGACCACTTTGAATTGATTGGTTATAAATCACACCCAAGAATAAAAGCACCATTATCAAATTAAAAACAAAAACTATGGGTTGGTATATGAAAGTTAGGTTTTTCATATTTATAATAAAAACAGTTTTATTATGAGCGAATTATTATTAAAAATGCCAATACCTTATGAGCCAAAATTATCTAATAGATGGTTAGTTAGGTTTAAGGGTGATTATAAAGGTGTACCAGTTTGGGCTATATCTAAAACATCTAGACCTAAATGGAGTGCTAGTGGAGATACAACAAATATAAATAACGCTAATAGTTATTCTATAATGTCAAAAGGTAGATGGGAAAATATTGAGATTAATCTACGTGATATTATAGGTTCACCAACTTCTAAAATTTTATTTAATGCTTGCAGATTAGCGGGTAAAGGTGGTAAAGCTAAAGTTAAATATGATTTGGAAATATTGGATGCAAGTGGAGTTACAGTTGAAAAATGGAATATTAAAGGTATTGTTGAAACGTTTGATTTTGGCGATTTAGAATATTCAAATGATTCAATACTTGAAATAAAATTAAATATTAGACCAACAAAAGTTATATTAGAATACTAATAACGGTTTTTTTATCTTTTTTTATATATTTATATAAGAAAAGGTACAATTATGAATGAAGTGATACATGCAGCATCAAACGCTGATTTTACTGGATACACATATATTCAAGTATATGCTAGTTCGGCTGCAACACCTACAATTAATGCGGTTATAGTCTCTATGGCTGCTGGAAGCACATTACCTATATTAGTAAAAAATATTAGTGCAACTGCTAATGTTTTTGTATTAGGTAGACAAAAATTAATAGCACCTTCTGTAATAAACGGATAATTAAACTTAAAATATAAATGAAAAAATATAATAGCGTTAAGCCAACTGGATTGAAAGGTAATGACCAAGTTAGTAGAATGAGGTCTCTTATGGGAATGGCACCTGTAAATGAAAACACAAATAGGTCAGTTGTAGAATTAACTAAAAAGGGTCCTGACGGAAAAGTGTATGGTATTGTTAGAGAAAATCATAAGTATTTTATTAAAATATCTGATAAAACTGAAAATCTTATAGCTGAAGATTTCAATTATATTGGTGGTTTACAAAACAAAACTGATAAATCTTTCGATAGTTATTCTCAAGCTACAAAACAATTAAACCTTAAATTCATTAGTCTTAATGAAGCATTAGGTAAATCTGATGTTATCAATATCTTAAAAAATGATAACTTATTATCTGAATCATTTGAGTCTTACTCAGAAAAACCAAAATCTAGTCAACCTGATACTACATTAGGTACTGTTAAGGAAATTGGTAAAAATGATGGTCATGAAGAAGAAATCATCGGTGATGAGGGTGAAGATGGTAACCCAGATGTGGATACTCCACCAGTAGTAGAAGAAGGTGAAACTGAAACTGTAGATGAAGGTGATGATGTTGAATTGAATGAAACTGAAAAAATGATTGACAGAATCATCCGTGAAATTAAAGAAGAAGAAACAAACAAACTTAAGATTACTACCGCAATAGGTAAAATCAAAGAGGGAGAACAAAGCTCAAAAAAAAAAGTATAACTGAAACTAAGTTTAAGTTAAAATTAGATGACCCATCTCCTGAACCACAAGCTCAGGATATGGGTTCTTCTGTTCCTAGTAACGATGAGGGTGGTTTTGATGAACTTCCAGATGCTCAACCAATGGAAGACCCAATGGGTGAACCAGAAAGTGATAAACCATTTAACGATGAACCATTTGATGCTGGTGTAGAAGCTAACGAAGAAGACAGTCCTGAAAAATACATACAACAATTATCTGGTAAATTAGGTCAAAGCCTAAGAAAATATACGGAAGATTTAGGTGCACCTGATTATGACTTAGAAAAGTTTGCAATTAATTCTGTGTTATCTGCAACTAATTCAGGTGAAATGGACCAACAAGACCAAGCTGATATTATTCAAAAGGTAAAATCATCTACAACTGATGGTACTGGTAAAAAAAATGATGAACCAGCAGAGGCTGATGTTGAGGGTGGTGAAGAATTACCAAGTGACGAACCATTAGATTTAGATAATATTGATATGGAAGAAAGTGTTTTAGAAAAAAAAAGCACTGACGACTTATTAAACAAGAAGGTTTACGTTACCAACAGAAAAGAAATGGGTATCGTTAAGAAAATTGACGGGAATGACGTTATTGTTCAAATGCCTAAGACTAAAGAAATGATTAACGTTACTTTAGCTGATGTTAAGGAAATTACTGAACATAATCCAAATGGTAATGGTAACACTGTATTTCAAGATGCATTTTTAGGTGTTGATGATGAAGGTATGGAAGAAAATAAATATATAACTCTTGAATCTGATGAAAATGATAGTATGTTAAATCAAAGAATTAAAGAAATGGTTAAAGAAACATTTATGACAACGGACGTTCAACCAGTGGTTAAACCACAAATTAAACCTGTAGTTGAACCGAAAAGGTCTACTAGAAGGTCTAAACCATGGACAATTATTCCAGAACAATTACCAGACCCTAAACCAAAAGCTGAAGGTGGAGTTCAATTTATAAATAATAGTGAATTTTCTGAAGATGGAAATTTAGTATCATTAGTATTTGATGTTGATGGTGTTAGATTTAATGGGGTTAATTTTATTAACACTGGTGAGGTGGTTGAAAAACCGTTAGCTTATGATGAACCTTATGTATTTGCATATCAAACTGATATCTTAGATAATGGTAAACAATATTTAATAAACGTATCTAAATTTGGTAACCCTGAGAATTTTGACGCACCAGTATTTACTGATGGTGATAAACCTGAAATAGAAGAAGTATAATGGATAATTTATATTTAATATATGTTCATAAGATTGGTTACAATCACGCTAATAAATATTTTTATGAATTTATTTTTAGTGATACTGTAGACAACGTTGATGGTGAAGGTTGGGATTCATACCCAGCAAGTAGTAACCCTGAAGCACCATTTGATAACTTAATAGTTCAAGTGGGTAAAATTGAATCGGAATTTGAATTACATGTTGCACAAGACAATGAACAATTTTCAATGTATGATGCTTTAGATAATATAATTCCATTAGCTTGGGAAAATATAGATGGGTTAGAAGAATACCCAGATAAAAGATTAGTATTCCCATTCGGGATGGAAATAAAAAAAGTTGCCGACCTTTTATATGAAAAAGATGTGGTAATGGATTATAAAATCGAAATAGAAAATGAATAAAAAGGTAGTAACTAAAGAAAAATTACGTAAATTAATTTCTGAAAATGAAGAGTCAATGACTTATTCAGTAACAGCTGATGACCAAAATGCGGTAGATAAAGCAAAACAAGCCTCTAAAACTGATGGTGTTGATTCAACAATTGAGTTGACTACTGAAGGTGGTGAAGATGATTTACCAGAAATTCCAGATGAAGAAAAAATGGAAAGGGGTGAAGAATATGGAGTTTATGGCGAAGATTTTGATAAGTTAATGGAAGAATTAAAAAATTCTAAATCACCTAAAATTAAATTAGGTGAAAATATTAAACCTAGAATTAAGAAAAATGATTTAATTAATTACATTAAAAATAAAAAATAATGGACGATAATAAAATTAAAAAGTTAGCACTTAAAGCCTTACAGGAATTAAAAAAACCGAAAAGATTAAGTGAAAGTAGAATTAAGTATGATGATAATCATGCTGAAAGGATGGACCCTACTTTGGCTAAACAATTAAGAGAGCGTTCACATTCATTAGGCGCACATCCAGCTTTTCCTGAAGATGATGATATGCATTTTGAAGAAAGATTAATGTCTAAAAGATTTGGTGATGTTGTAAAAAACTATAAAAGGCATCATGGTGAAGAAAGTATTGATGTTAATGAAATTATACAAAAGCAAGCCGCTTGTATGAGAAAAGTAATTGAACTTGAGGAAAAACATAAAGATGAATTGATTGAGATGGTTAAACAATTAATTATGGAAGAGTTCGATATCACTGAAGAAGATTTATTACTTGATGGTACGTTAACAACTGAAATGTCATTAAATGTAGATAAGAGTAAACTTAGAATGGAATCAGAATCCACTGTTGAGTTTGATGACCATAACGAATTAGTTAACGCTAATAAAGAAGTTTACAAACGTAGAATGCTTAACGCATTAATTCAAGGTGCTGCTAAGAAAACAAATCATATGTTTCATTTATTAGATGAACAATTAGTAGAATTAAATCCATTGTTACCTAACCTATATTCTAAATTAATGACTGGTGCTGATTATATGTATATGGTTACTGATGATGTGAAAGGTAAGAATTCTAGAATGATTGGTGGTCTAGTTAATGTAGAATTTCCTAAAACAGAAGGTGATGTTCCAAAGATAATTGCAGAAGCTGTTTGTTTACCTGTTTTAATCCACGAGATGGTTAAAGGAGTGATGGAGGTACTTTCATATCATGGTTTACCAAAAGACCCTAAAACAGCTCAATTCGTAATGGAAAAAGCTGATTTTATGGAAGCTGAAAGTTGGGACATGAGACTTGGCCCACCAATATGGGAAAAATTTTTAAATTGTATTCCAGCTGAAGACTACGGTTTGAAACATCATGTATATACTGAATTAGTAGAATTACCAGCTGATGAGTTTCACGAATCCTTTAGGGAAGTGCTTATGGGTTCTAGAAAAGGTAAAGCACTTATAAATGAATTTCTTACTGAGATTAAAGACGAATTAAGAAACGATGAATTTGACAATGTAGTTGATAGAATTAGTGACGATGATTATTTAGGCCCAGAAGATTTAGATAATTTAGACACTGAAAATTGGTTCTTATAAAAACATTTTAATTTACTTTAAAGGCCCGTCATATGACGGGCCTTTTTATTTATTGCACTTTATTGGCTGTTTTAGTATATTTATATAGAAAAAAGGATGTTAACAGGTTCAGAAATATTACATGAATATACCGAGTGTTTATTAGACCCAGTATATGCAATTTGCACATATCTTAAAACTTTCGATAAAACACAAGAAGGTTTTGTGCAGTTTAAATTGTTTCCAAAACAAATACAAATCGTAGAAGCGTATAGAAAATATAGGTTTACTATGATTACAAAGCCGAGACAGGCTGGTGTATCCACAACTTCCGCTGCATATGCAGCAACCAAAGCAGTATTTGCTGACCCTAACAACCCAGAAGCTATTTTGATTGTTGCAAACAAACAGGAAATGGCGTTTGAATTCTTAGATAAAATTAAAGATTTCATTTCTCAATTTCCAAGATGGGTTTGGGGTGATGAATATTATGGTACGTCAGAAAAAGAAGGTAAGAGTATATATTCAGTTGAATCTAAAAAAGAAATAAAATTACCTAATGGTAGTAGAATTAAAGCGGTTGCAACATCTAAAGATGCGCTTAGGGGATTCACACCAACATGGTTAATAATGGATGAAGCAGCCTTTATTGATGATGGTGCTATTGTATTTGGTGCCGCATTAACTGCTTTAGGTACTGGTGGTAGAGCTACATTAATTTCTACCCCAAATGGTATGGATGCTTTATATCATAAAACATATGAACAATCTAAAAAGGGTAAAAATGATTTCCATATTATTGAGATGAAATGGTATCAAGACCCTAGATATACAACCAATCAACAAACCAAAGTAAGAGACCTTATTTGGATTCATGAAGAGAATAATGATGATGTTATTGAAGAAATTAGATATATTAATTTCGGAGATTCTGAAGAAAGTATATTGGAGGTTTATACCCATTACGAAAATATGGTGAATAAAGGTTATAAACCTAGTTCAAGTTGGTATAGAGAAATGTGTCGTGGTATGAACAACGACAAAAAAATGATTGCTCAAGAACTTGATGTATCATTTATTGGTTCTGGTGGTAATGTAATTGACGATAAATACATTATTATGCAAGAAAGACAAAATGTATCTGAACCATTATACACAGCTGGTGATAAAGACGAAATTTGGATTTGGGAAGAACCTATTGAAGGTCATGAATATATTTTATCGGCTGACGTTGCTAGAGGTGATGGTGGAGATAATTCAACAATTGTTGTGATTGATTTCACAACTATGACACAAGTAATGGAATATGAAGGTCAATTACAACCCGATTTATTAGGTACATTGGTTGATGAATATGCTAGAATATATGACGCATTAGTAGTAGTTGATGTAACTGGTGGTTGGGGAGTTGGTACTATAACACAATGCCAGTACTTAGGTACACCAAATTTGTATTATGATGAAACATCAACAAAACCAATGGAAAGGGCAACAAATAAAGCACCTAAAGAAAGTAACATTGGTAAATATCCTGGGTTTAATTGTACTGCGGGTAGGAGAGCACCAATAATTAGAAATTTAGAAAAGATGGTAAGGTTAAATGCAATTAAAATACGCTCTAAAAGGATGACATCTGAGATGAGAACATTTGTATTTAAGAATGGAAAAGCTGACCACATGGAAGGGTATCACGATGATTTACTTATGCCATTGGCGTATGCTTTATGGGTTATGGAAACATCATTTAAAAAATTGAAAGAGGCTAAGGCTAAAACTAAAGCTATGTTGGCTGGATGGGTTAGAAATGATGGTAGAGTTGGAGTTACAGATGACGATTTAAAGCGTAATGGATTTATATCTAAAGCTGATAGAAAAAAGAAAGTAACTGCTAAGAAACCAAACTTTAGTCCACAGGTATCTAAAAATATGCAAGACCCAAAAGGTAATTACATGTGGTTATTTAGCGGTACTAAATAATAAAAATACATTGATTTATTTAAAAAATATAGTATAATTAATAAAAAGAATTAAGATGGCAAAAAAACAAACAGTTTTCCAAAGATTAAGTAACACTTTTGGGAAAGAAGGTTTAAACCCAAATGTTGAAAAAAGGAGTAATAAATATTCTCTTGGTAACAGTAAAGAAATATTACGAACTCAATCTAAACAAGAGTTCGATGTAGCTAAACTACAAGCGCAACAAGATAAGTACTTAGCTGGTATGTGGTCTAGAGTTGATGGTGAGTTATATCAACAAGCTATTCATTATGAAACTACAAGAGTTGGTTCCTATTCAGATTTTGAAACAATGGAATTTTATCCAGAAATTGCTGCTACATTAGATGTATTTAGTGAAGAATCAACAACACCAAATGATAAAGGTGATGTTATTAACGTTTACTCTGGTAGTAAAAGGGTTAAAAGAATTCTTGAAGACTTATTCATAAATAGATTAGATATTCACACATCATTACAAATGTGGGCCAGAAATTTACCAATAAGGAAAGATAGTGTAATTCCATTATTAAATGGGACTAATAAAACAATTATTGAGATTTCAAAGGAATTAAAAGAAACTCCAGATAAAGAAATCTGGACTTATTCAATTCAAGATGGAACTAAAAATATTTTACCAAGTAAAATTGTTTGGTGTGATTTGACTAGAAAAAATAGTGAGTTATATAGAATAACGTTAGATAATGGTACTCATATTGATACCACCCCAGACCATGAATTTTTACTAAGAGATGGTTCATATTTACGTGCTGATAAATTAACTGAGGGTCTTAGTCTAATGCCATTCTATACTAAAATTAGTGAAAATGAACGTGTATCTGGTTATGAGAAAGTTTACAACCCAAATACAAACCACTATAAATTCACACATGGATTAATTGGTCGTGAAATGCATAGAGATTTGAAATATGAAAATAGTGTTGATGAAAAGTTTGTTACCCATCACATAGATTTCAATAAATTCAATAACTCACCGTCTAATTTAGTTAGAATGAGTGTTAGTGAACATAATAAATATCATGGTAGTTTAGCTGATTTTCACTTGAAGAGTCCTGAAGTCACTGAAAAAAGAATGATTGGTATTAATAAATGGCTTCGTTCTGATGAACGTAGAGAAATGTTATCTAATAAGATGAAGGGTACATACCCTGACCCATTTAAAAAATATAATTCAAGTTCTTTACATGAAACTCACAATGACATTAGAAGTGATGTTATGAAAAATTTATGGGGTGATGATGAATATAAATCTAACACATCAAAAAAAATGCGTTATAAATTGAGTGGTAAAGCTATCAACATGATAGAGGTACTTATTAAAGAGACTCCAAATTATATGTCATTAGATACTTTATGTGGTAAATTAAAGAATGAACCAAAATTCACCAAAGAATTCATTACATTTAATAAACACATTAAGCGTGATGCGATTAAAGGTATAAATAGGAGAACTATAAATGAACTTTTAAAAAGGACGTTTGAAATTGATTATTTAACTTTCGTTGAAGGTTTAAAGCCTAATATGGTAAATGATAACACTTATATTAGAGCTAAAAATATATCTGAAACTAAAAAAAATAAGACAATTCTTAATCATAAAGTAGTTAGTGTTGAATTATTGAGTGAGGGTGATGATGTTTATTGTATGGAAGTGTTAGGACCAAATGGTGAAGGTGATAGACATAATTTCCCAGTTTGTACCAAAGATGATGAAGGTAATTTTAAACGTGATGGTGTTTTTGTATCCAACTGTAAATATGGTGATAATTTTGTACAATTAAATATTAGTTCTAAAGGTGGCGTTACTGGAGTTAGACAATTACCTAACTTTGAGATTGAAAGAAGAGAGAATGATATCAATGGAATTATTTCACCATCTCAATTAGAAGCTATTAATCAAGATGAAACTAGAAATAAAACAGTATTCTACTGGAAAGGTAGAGATATTAGTTTTGAATCGTGGCAAATTGCTCACTTTAGACTTTTAGGTGATGATAGAAAATTACCTTACGGTACTTCATTTTTAGAAAAAGCAAGACGTATTTGGAAGCAATTAATTTTAGCTGAAGATGCTATGCTTGTTTATCGTGTAACAAGAGCACCAGAAAGAAGAGTTTATAAGATATTTGTTGGTAATATTGATAATGAAGATGTTGGTGCATACGTGGATGACATAGCTAATAGATTTAAACGTACTCCACTTGTTGACCCACAAACAGGTCAAATGGATGTTAGATATAATCAATTAGGTATTGACCAAGATATTTTTATTCCAGTAAGAGATGAAAATGCACAAACACCTATTGATACTTTACCAGGTGCGCAGAACTTAGACCAAATTGCTGATATTGAATATTTACAAAGAAAATTATTTACTGCGTTAAGAGTTCCTAAAGCTTTCTTAGGTTTTGAAGAACCTCAAGGTGAAGGTAAAAACCTTGCATTACAAGATATTAGATTCTCAAGAACAATAAATAGAATTCAACAGGCATTATTACATGAACTTAATAAGGTTGCTATTATTCACTTACACTTATTAGGATTCGCTGATGATTTAGATAATTTTACAATTACTTTAAACAATCCTTCAACACAAGCAGAAATGCTTAAAATTGAGCAGACAGCCGCTAAAGTTTCTTTATATAAAGATGCGGTTGCTGATGCTGGTAATGGATTTGGTTCTATGTCTATGACTAGAGCTAAAAGAGAAATTTTAGGTTGGAGTGATGATGAAATCAAACAAGATTTACTTGAACAAAGAATCGAGAAAGCAGCTGCTATGGAATTAGAAAATACTGCGAATGTTATTAAAAATACTGGTATCTATGATAGAGTAGATAGAGTTTATGGTGATATGGATATGGCCAAAAAAGGCGGTCAAGTTCCTGAAGATGGTGAAGGTGGTGCCGCTGGAGGCGGTGGTGCTGGAGGCGGTGGAGGTTTCGGTGGAGGGTTTGATGATGCTGGTTTAGATTTAGAAGGTGACATTGAAGATGCTGAAGCTACTGAAGATATAGGTGGTGACGAAGGTTTCGGTGGTGAAGATTTAGGTGGTGACGAAGGTTTCGGTGATGAAGAACCTACTGAAGAAAATAGACGTTTAAAAAATAAACCGTTATTAAAAGAAATTAAGAACGCATCAACTAAGGAGTATATGTCCATGTTAAATGGTAAAACAAGTAATGAAGAAAAACTTAGAACTGAAGCTACTAAAATCTATGATAAATCAATAATGTTTAATAAAACCATGGATAATATGATAAATGAAATCGATGAAAAACTAGACTCTGATAATGAAACCAAATAATAAACGGATTTTATAATTAAAAAGACATATTTATTTAAAAACAAGAACAATGCAAAATTTTGGACAAATACATGAAACTTTCAAGGACATTCTAGCGAATGGTATCGTAGAAGGAAATAATGAATATAAAAAAATATTCAAAACATATGCTAAAGCATTGAAAGAGAATTCTACTCTTAAAAAACAATTTCAAGTGTTTGATAAACTTGAGAACAAAGTTGTTGTTGAAAATGAAGGTGAAAAGCAAAGATTTTTGGTAGACGAATGTATATCAATGTTAGCGGGATTAAAAGTTAATGAAGCTAATCAGAAATTAGTAAACTACCTTAATAAAAAAGGGTTTGAATTATTGGAAGATTACGATAATAAAGAATTATATGAACATATCCATAATTTAGCATTTACAAAAAAGACAGCAAAAAATATTGATTTAATTATTGAATCAAAATTATTTGTTACAAAACACTCTAAAGTAATTTCTGAATCAAAAGAAATAGTTGAGCCATACATGAATAAATTTATGGGACCAGCAATGGTTGAGAAATTTAATTCTAAGTATATGGAGAAATTATCTGAAACAGAGCAAAAAGCTTTTAAGATTATTTCTAACGGTACTAATGAAGAAAAAGAAAATTTATATAAAGGCACGCTAATTGAGTGTATTGATTTAATTAACGGTAAATTAAATGAAGAATCAAATATAGATGAAAAGGACACATATTTAAGAGTTAAAGATAAATTGTTAAGGTATAATTTTTCTCCAGATAAATTTATATCAGAAATTAGCGAAATAGCATATTTAAAGGATACATTAAAATAATATGTTTAATTTTAATATATTACAAACATCACCAAGCTTAGTTGATTGGTTGGTACAGCAAGCACCAGTGGTAGTAGTGATGGGTGCTGCTATATATTGGTTATCTAAAAAATTAAACAAAGCCGAAGGTGATAAGGATGAAATGGCTAAGGATGTTATTAAACTAACAGCACTTTGGGAAGAAAAAAGTGATAAGTTAGATGTTAAGAATGAAAAAATGGATGAGCGAAACATCAAAGTTAATGAACAAATTCTTGAATTACTTCGGGAGATAAAATTAATTGTTAGTAGAAAATAATGAAATCGATATTAGATAAATTTTTTCCTGAGAAAAATGAAAATTATAATAAAGCCAAAACTAGTTTAATGGAAATTAAAAAAAGATTTGATAGTTTTGTAATTTCATTTCCTGATGTTACACCAAATGAAATAATAATAATTAAAGAACAGTGGGAAAAATTACCACAGAAAATTTCAAAAGGTGTCGAAGTCATGGGAATAAAAGCTGTTAAAGAATATAAATCTCTTATTTTAGCTTACAAACCAAATTCTTATATTATGCCACACGTACATAATAATTTATATGAATATGGGAAAATATTAAAAGGTTCCATTAAAGATAAGTTAACTGGTAAAATATATAAAACTGGTGAGACTTATAAGTTCAACCCTAATCAACCACATTATTTAAACACCAACGGAAGTAGTTGTATGGTCTATTCTATATTGACCGAGGATTCGAATTTTAATATGAAACCTTTACCAAAAAAATTGAGAGAGACTCTAAATCTGACGTAATTAGGACCTTTCAATAATTCTAAAAATTAAAATACCAGGGTTTACGATACTTACCAGGTCTTGACTTTTAATATATTTTATGTATATTTTATACATGGAAAAAATAAGAGGAACAGAATTTACAATAGATATTAATAATAATATTAATGTTATGTTTGGGTCAGTTGATAAGAACAACCCTAAAACCGTTTATATAAAATTTAGTGGTTGGGGGAATACTATCGACTTTGACGAAGATTTAGAATATAAAACAATAATTAGAAAAATTACTAAAGAAATTAAGAGGTATATTTATTTTAATATAAAACCAAATTTATTCAATAGAGAAATGACCATGGTAGATATGGATATGCGGGAATCTGGAATATCTTCAGAAAAATCTAGTTTTATGAGTTGTGAAATCACTTTATTTCAAATGAATAACTTTCTATTGGATAGTGACATCTTAAAAGATGAAATGATAAGATTAATTAAACATGTGTGTGAAGAGATATTAAATAAAGATTTATATTTTAAATTTTATAAACATAAAAAACAAGCAAAAAAGAAATTACTAGAAGCCTAAACAATTAAAAAGTTTAGGCTTTTTTGTTTGTTTGAGCATATTTATTGAGAAAGACGGTAAATATGACAAATGATTTTAAAGTAATTAGAGGCGGTAAGACTGGAACTGGGTTATTAATTGAAGGTGACGCTGGTTTCATTGAACCTAGAGACCTACGAAATAAACCGTTTATTAGTGAAGCTAACAAAATAGGTTCGGGTCCAGTTATGTTTGAACCTCTTGAACTATTCGTAGTACTACAAAAATACGGCATAGAAAATAGAAACGGTAGAATATACCCAGAAGAAATTTTAAAAAGAGAAGCTAGAAGGTATCAAGAACTTATTGATATGAGATTAGCCATAGGTGAGTCTGACCATCCTGAGAGTAGTGTTATTTCAAACAGTAGAGTTTCGCACGAGATTAAAAAAATCTGGTGGGAAGGTCAAACATTGGTTGGAACTATTGAAATAATAATGTCACCTGGTTTTGTTAATCAAGGGATAATTTCTTGCGAAGGAGACCAAATTGCAAACATGCTTAGAAAAGGAATTAGAGTTGGTGTTTCATCAAGAGGTGTTGGTTCATTAAATGAGGTTGGTGGAAAATTATTAGTTCAAGATGATTTTGAAATTATCTGTTGGGATATTGTAACTTCACCAAGTACACCAGGTTCTTATATGTTTAATAATATAGCTGAAGCTCAGCCATTTATGGAATCTGTTGGTAAAAAAGATAACTTGTTAATTGATAAATTAAATAAGTTTTTACTGTAAAAAACAAGGGTTAAAAATAAAAATCATAATTTTTTTTAATGAAATGGCGTATTTTGGTAAAATGAGACATATTTATTAAGTAACTGTGCAACAGTAGTTGCATGATAATCTAAATTACAAAAATTTACAAAACAAATGAAAGACGAAAAAAAGTCTGTAATAGAAGAAGCCTTAGCGGAATTTACTCTTATTCAAGAGAATTTAAATTCGAATACTAAAGAAATACTTCGTTCGGTAGCGAAAGAAGAAATTACCAGTACGCTAAAAGAGTCCTTATATGAGGATGATTATGATATCGAAGATATCGAAGACGTTGATGCAGAACCAGAAATGGGAGCTGATGTTGACGCATTACCAGTTGATGACGCACCTGAAGCGGGACTAGAACCAGAAATGGGGATGGAACCAGAAGGTGGTTCTGAAGAACTTGGAATTGATGACATAGGTATGGACACTGCGGATGGAGACTTAGGTCTTGGAGCAGAAGAAGGTGGCGAAGACTACGGAATGGACATGACAGGAGCATCAGACGAGGAAGTTATCTCAGTTTATAAAAAATTAAGCGGAGAAGACGAAATAGAAGTTGTATCACCTAACGAAGTAATTATTAAAGACCCAAATTCAGGGGCAGAATACAATGTAAAAATGGGTGGTGGTAGTCTTATCGACCAAGGTGAAATGTCAGCAGACGATTTAGGTTCAGAAATGGATTTAGGTATAGATGCAGAAATGGACGTTGAACCAGAGATAGGAGTAGAACCAGAAATGGATACGGAAGTAGGTCCAGAAATGGATTCTGAAGAATCAGAAGAAGAAGTGCCAGCTCCAGCAATGGGTGGTGAAGAATCAGAAGAATCTGAAGGTGAATCTGAAGAAGAAGAAGAAGAAGAAATGGAAGAGTCTGTAGTTTATGAGATTGAATTATCGGAAGATGAGGCGATTGAAGAAGGAATTGAAAATGACCTTAAAATAAACAAGGATAGTAAAATTGGTGCAACCGCTGACGGTAAGCCAAGAACAGCTACAAGTGACGTTACATCAAAAGGTGGTTCATTACCAACTGGAGATATAGAAGGTCAAAACGCTCCAAACGATTCTGATTCAGGGGATAACCTTGATGGTGGTTTCACAGAAGACCACAATGGTAGCGGTGATGCACATGCACCACACGTTATGGAAAGTGAAGAAGTTGTTGAAACTGAAACAATTGAAGAAACTGACGAAGTAACTGAAGAAGTTGTTGAGGAAGAAGATACAATTGAAGAACACATTCCAAAAGGACAAGGTGAAGCGCACAGAATGCCAGCTAAAGCTGACATCGGACAACCAGTTGCACCAGGTGCAAAAGGAGTTAAGGGCGTGAAAGGTGAGAATGTTGAGTCTAAGAAATTAGTGGAAGCTATTTCTAAGTACAATACATTATTATCTGAAGCTAAAGAACTAAAGAAAGAAAATGACATGTTCAGAAACTCTCTTAAAGACTTTAGAAAATCAATTACTGAGACTGCTGTATTCAATACTAATTTAACACACGCTACTAAGTTATTTTTAGAGCACTCTACTACATCAGTAGAAAAGCAAAATATCTTAAGTAGATTCGATGAAGAAGTTAGTACTATTGAAGAGTCTAAAAAACTGTATAAAGCAATTAGTTCTGAATTAGGAAATAAAACTCCTATCACAGAAGGAATTGAAAATAAACTCGTGTCTGATAAAACTTCAAGTCAGTCTGCTCAATTAAATGAGACGACAGCTTACGTTGACCCAGCACAAAAAAGGGTTCTTGATTTAATTAGAAGAACTAGATAATAAAACAAATAAATTTTAAATAAACAAATTATGTCAAATTTTTTAAATTCAGGTAAAGTTGGTAATATCGGCTTAAACCACATGAAAACAATACGTGAGAACACTATCAACAAATGGGATTCATTAGGATTCTTAGATGGTCTTAAAGGTCACGTAAAAGAGAACATCGCTCAATTATATGAAAACGAAGCTTCTCACTTATTAAACGAATCAACTGATGCTTCTAGCTCAGGTTCTTTCGAAACCGTAGTATTCCCTATTGTTAGGAGAGTATTCTCAAAATTATTAGCTAATGACATTGTGTCTGTACAAGCTATGAATATGCCAATTGGTAAATTATTCTTCTTTGTACCACAAACGTCATCTAGATATGATGCTACTGGTGATGCTTATGGTGACCCTCATAAAGATGGTCCTCAATATTCTGCACACACTTCAATGGGTTCAGATGGTTTACCAATCGTAAGAGGTGTAGACCCTTCATATGCTCCTACTCAGTACTTGAGTAAGAACTTATATGATATTTACTATAATGATGGATTATTTGATGCATCAAAAGGTGAAATATCAATTATTACTGGTACTGGTACGTTAAAAACGTTAGGTGCGGGTGGTACTTTCACTACAGCTGCTGATTTTGCTGCTCTTCCAACTGCTACTGATGGTTCTTTAAGAACTGCAATTTTAGCTGTATCTGGATTTAGCTCAATCAATAAAGGTAGATTAAGTGGACCAGATGGTAATCCAATGGATACTGAATCTTTCTTAGCGTCTTTAAAAGTTGTTACTAATGGTATCGCTTTAACTGACCAAGATAGTAATGTAATTGTTGCTGATGCAACTGAAGTTCCATTTAGATTGGTAACTCAAAAATACGGTAAAGGTATCGTATCATACGATGATATTTGTGATGATGCTGGTGTTATTTACTTAGAATTAGATATGACTCACCCTGTAGATGCTGCTGGTACTTCAACATACGATGGTTACATCGGTGCTGACTTAACATTAGCTTCAGGATTCACATCTTCAGATTTCTCAGTATCTTGGGCAGAATATGCTACATTAGAACTTGAGACTGAAATGGGAGAAGTATCTTTCAAATTAGACGAAGTAGTTGTTTCTGTAGAAGAAAGAAAATTAAGGGCTACATGGTCTCCAGAATTAGCGCAAGATGTTAGTGCATTCCACAACATTGATGCTGAAGCTGAATTGACTGCTATGTTATCTGAGCAAGTTGCTGCTGAAATCGATAGAGAAATCTTAAGAGATATCAGAAAAGCTGCTGCATGGCAATTGAGATGGGATTGGAACGGATGGAGAAAAGCTTCATTAGCTGCTAATGCTTATACTCAAAAAGACTGGAATCAAACTTTAATTACTAAAGTTAACCAAATTTCAGCACAAATCCATAAGTCTACTCTTAGAGGTGGTGCTAACTTTGTTGTTGTATCTTCAGAAATTTCTGCTGTATTCGATGATTTAGAGTACTTCCACGTATCTGACGCAAGTCCAGAGCAAGACCAATATAATATGGGTATCGAGAAAATCGGTTCATTAAGTGGACGTTACCAAGTGTACCGTGACCCTTATGCTCCATCTTGGTCACTTATTATGGGACACAAAGGTAAGTCTTTATTAGACACAGGTTACATCTACGCACCTTACGTGCCAATGCAACTTACGCCTACAATGTATAACCCATTCAACTTTGCACCAGTGAAAGGTATAATGACACGTTATGCTAAAAAGGTCGTGAACAATAGGTTCTACGGAGCTATTAGAGTTGACGGATTACAAACATTCAACGTAAACGAATTAAGATAATATAACTTCTTACTCGTTTCGAGATAATAACCAAAAAGGTCTAGATTTTTCTAGACCTTTTTTTTATTTATATAAAGAACCATAAATTCTATTATTTACTTGTATTTTACAATATTTATTAGTATACTTGCATTATGAAAAAAATAGAATTTATAAAAGAAGATATTAAAGAAATTATTAGGTTGTATAACGAAGAAATGTTAGGTACTCCATCAATTGGTGAAATATTTAATGTTGGTAAGAAGGTTATTAATCGAACCCTTAAAGAAAATGGTGTTGTAATGGGACCATCTGGTAGGAAATTTACTGGCGGTAAAAGTGTGGCCGATAAACGTTACAGCGAAAAAAATAAAGAAAAATTAACTGAATACCACAAAGTTTGGTCTAAAAATAATAGAAGTAAATTAAGAGATTATCATTCAGAGTGGCGTGAAGAAAATAAAGAACATATAAATGAATATAAACGCAATTATGAGCGAATGAAGTGTGCGGCTGACCCAAGGTATAAAATATCTAAAAGAACTCGCACAGCGGTTTATACATGTCTTAAAGAAGCTAACATATCAAAGTATCGTTCTACGTTTAGTATAATAGGTTATGGTATTGATGAATTAATGGAACATTTGGAGAAACAATTTGTTGATGGAATGACTTGGGATAATTATGGTGAGTGGCATGTTGACCATATAAAACCAATGTCATCATTCTCATTTAAGAGCGTTGATGACATTGAGTTTAAGGAGTGTTGGAAATTGGATAATCTTCAACCGCTTTGGGGTGAGGATAATTTATTAAAAGGGTCATTTTATTAAGAATTCAATAAAAATTTAAAAATAATCATATTTTTATTAAAACTTTTTAAAATTTGGGACTATTCTATATATGTAGACTTTATAAAAAGTCATGATGTATTACATACTTTGTAATATAAATAACAATTAATAATTTTTTTATATGAAACAATTTTATGAAGGTGATTTATGTAAACATAAATCACAAAATATACTATTTGTTGTTGAAATTGAAGACCATCCTGATTATACCATAAGTCATGTTAACAAATATGGTGACCTACATCGATTCACAACAAAATTTCATTGTTTGGAACCTGTTAATAAGGGTAATGGGTTGAAGTTACATACTTAAATAGGTTCTACGGAGCAATTAGAGTTGACGGATTACAAACATTCAACATTAACGAGTTAAGATAATATCTTAATATCGTAGAGATAGATAAAAGCCTAGCTAATGCTAGGCTTTTTTATTTAATTTTTTTACTTTTTGAACCGTCCCTGAAGATTTATTTGTTAATGACATCACTTTTCTTATTGAATATCCCATATTTAAAAAGGCTGTAACTTTTTCATTTTCTTTTAAAAAATGCAAATCACTTTTTTTGGACCCTCTTTTACGACCTAATTTACCACCTTTTTTTATATAAAGTTCTCTACCAGCGTTTAACCTTTTTTTAATTCTTTCTGTTTCTAAAGCAGAATCTTCTATTTGCTTTTTTAAGCTATCGTTTTTATCATTGAAAGCACAAATTATTTTCACATCTAAAATCTTACAATTATCAATAAAATATTTCAAATATCTTTCTTTTCTAGAAACCCTATTTAATTCAGTTACCAAAACAATTTTGATGTTTTTCGTATCTAAAAAATCAATATACTTTTCTACATCAATAAAATTTTTAAAACCACTACAATAAGATTCAAATATTTTGACTATATTATATTCAGAATATTTATCAACCAAATGATTTATTTGATAATTTGTATCTTGTTTAACTGTACTACATCTAGCAATTATTATTGCGTTATTTATCATTTAGCCAAATTTTATTTCAGCTTGTTCATCTGTTAATTTATTATCCTCATAAAAAATGGTGTAAAAAGTTTGACCATTTTCTTGAACCCAATATAATTCATAACCATCAACGATTTCAACTAATTGAGCTGATTCATAACCGTATAAATCATCATCCTCATATGATGAATATTCTAAACTTCCATCAGAATCATAGGGATAATACTCGTCATTTAATTTAAATTCGAAGTATTCAGCTTCATCAATCCCAAAAGCGTCTACAAGGGCCTCTCTAGCTTCTTTATAAGCGTCTATAATATCTTTCATTATTGTGGCTTTTCTACTAAAACATATTTAGCATATGAAATTTCATCACCAAATTTATTGGTTCCATTTTCAATTTTGGTGTCAATCTTATAACCTTTTTGCTTTAACTTATGAATTGTTGCAGCTAATCTAGTTTCACCTAAATGATTGAATGCATAGAATGGACTGATTGAACCATGATTCACTAATGCATCCACTACCCTTTGTTTTTTCGTTACTTTACTCATCTTTTTTAAATTTATGTTTATTTATTCTTCGATTAAGGATGTTAAATAATTTATCATCCAATAATTTTTCTTCTTTTAAGTTTAATGTCATGTACCAGTCATTAAACCCTTCACTTTCCTTATATAAAAAGTCTGTTATTTCATGTACACATTTTCTTAACTCTCGCCCACTAACTTTATCTAAATCTGAAATACACATTATTTTAAATTTTTATTAATTAATTCTAATTTTCTATTTTCCATTTTATTAATCAAATCTAATGACTTTCGTATTGGATTCGTTTCAACCCAGAATTTAGCCCTCTTTAATTCAAGGGTTACTTCTTCCAATGACATTTCATTAATTTTCATTTAAAAATTTTTTAATAAATTCATCTTTAAAACTATCTACATATAATGAAACAAACTCACCCTTTAAATCAGTTGTTAAATAATGTTTCATTTCATCACTTATATAAAATCTAAAATCGAAAACTTCTAAAATTTCAAAAATATCACCATCATTTACTGTTATTTTATCTAATTCCGTTATTTTTGGTCTAAATTTCTTTGTTCCCATTTATTTATTTTTTGTAATTCTTAATATTTCCTTTATACTTTATTACGTAATATTTTATTGTTTCTAATATACCTTCCTCAAAATTCTTTTCTGGTTTCCAATTAAGGTTTGTTTGTAGGTAATTAGAATTGACGGCATATCTTAAATCATGACCCTTTCTATCAGTAACATATTGAATAGGGAATGGTGGTAAATGTGTGATTGGTGATTCTGCGTAAGTATACGTATTATAAAATAATTCACATATTTTATGAATTATATCAATATTGGTCATTTCATTATCACCACCAACATTGTAAGTGTGACCTTTTTTACCATTATGAAATATTTCGTCAATGGCTTTTACATGGTCACCAACCCATAACCAATCTCTTACATTTTCACCAGTACCATAAACTGGTATCTTTTCACCATTAACAAGTTTTCTAATAACCGTAGGGATTAGTTTTTCATCGTGCTGATGTGGCCCATAATTGTTAGAACAGTTAGATATTACACAATTCATCCCGTATGTACGTGCGTATGCCCTCACAAAATGGTCTGAGGCTGCTTTAGAGGCACTATAAGGTGAAGAAGGGTTGTAGGGAGTCTGTTCTGTAAATGGTGCGTCTCCGAGCTTTAAATCACCATAAACTTCATCGGTTGAAATATGGTAGAATCTATTGGGTGAATTCTCACCCCAAACGTTCTTTGCAACATTTAATAAGTTAAGAGTCCCAAGTACATTTGTTTGAGCAAATATATTAGGGTTATTAATTGAATTATCTACATGGGATTCAGCTGCTAAGTGAATTATATCGGTTATTTTAAAATAATTAAAAACTTCATTAATTAAATTTTCTTTTCTAATATCAACTTTAACAAACTCTACTCGTTCATTAAACCAGAAGCGAGGTCCACCATGAACACCCATTTCCAAACCGTTCACGTTGTCATAATTTGATGCATAGGTTAATGAATCCATTACAACTATTCTATAGTTAGGGTATTTATCCATAAAATGATTCACAACGTGTGAACCTATAAATCCAGCACCACCAGTAATCAATATATTATTCTCTTTCATATTTCATTTTGATAATTAAACCCCTCCTAAAAGTACTATTAGGGATTTCAGGTGTTAAAATTAAATTAGATACAATTAATTTAAGAATATTCCTTTCTGTTCTTTCTTTAGCACGATGTAATAACCATTGTAATTCAAAAAGAATTTCAGCTATTGAATATTCCTCAGTACCTACATCTATAGAACATCTCAACTTATGTGTTGTACCAGAAATATCATCATTGATTTCCACAAAGGGAATAGCCTTAATGAAATAATTAAAATTTTCATTTATTTTATCAATAAATTTTTCTTCTTCAGATGTTATTTTATCCATGTAGCAAATGTACAAAAAAAAATGGGAAAAAACAAATTTTCCCATTTAAATTTCTAATAATTAATTAATTAATTAGATATTATCATCTACTTCCACATCTTCTTCAACAGAATCTGAAACTAATCCACGAGTTTTCGCCTCCCCTTCCATTACACTTGAAAAGTACATTTGTTTGGAAAAATTTCTACTTACATTTGCAATTTCAGTTCCTTCGGCTGAATCGGTATAGGTTAAAGTGTTTGATGCTGCAACACCCCAAGATTGGGCAGCTTTAACGGCCTCTTCTGTTGTGCCCATAAAAGTAACACCCCATTTTTTCTTATCGACTTTCTTTAGTAATTTTTTAATATCTTTTTGAGTAAACTCTTTAGAAGAATTTTCCTCACCATCAGTTAAGATACTAACAAATACCCCATCTTGTTTTTTACCTACCATTGCAAAAGATTTACCGATAGCATCAAATAATGCCGTACCACCATTTGCTTTATAACTTTCAACACAATCAAGAGTTACATTTTTTCTTTTCTTAGTATCTAATAATACTTCAAACCAACCTTCGTTTATTGACCAACCTTGGCTAGAGAATTGGACTAGAATTGTTCTTATTTTAGCTTCATCTTTATTCTCTTTCATATCCTTACGAATATCTTGAAGAATTTCAGTTAAACCATCTTTAACTTGTTTTGTTTTTGAATGCATACTTCCTGATGCATCTACAATAATTACATTTGTGATTTTTTTCATTTTATAAAATTTTTAAGGTTTAATATTCCCTGTTAATATACTATTTTTTTTTAATTAAACAAGACAATATTGAATTAGTTATTAAATACGTGATTAAACTAATAGTTATTTATTGCTTTGCTCCACAGTATGAACAAAACTTTGTTTTACATTTAGCACCACAACCACCACAATACTTTGTGTAGTAATCTTTAGCACTTAATTGTTGTTCCGATTTAGGAAATAATTTATACCTTAATACATGAAATGATGTTAATTCAAATTCACCTGTACCTTCACATAATTTTTGGTCTGATTTTGAACCTTTCTCAACCCTACCAGTTTCGATAGTTGTCGGAGTTTTAGATTTACTCTTTAAGGATTTATTTAATTTACCTTGCAATTTAGATTCATCTAATTTTGCACCCCTAAGTGATTGACTTGTATTTGTTGTTCCTATCCCAACACCCCCCGTTGTTGTAAGTGTTGTTTCACTTCTAGACGGAATAAACATATCTTCATTAATATTTAAATTCGAGTAGGCATTATAGTTACCCGTTGATGAATCAACAAAATTAGCGTTAGTTGTTGTTAAATTGCCATTAATATTATAATCCCCCGATGTCCAATCTAAAGTCACAGTTCCTGAACCACCCATTAAAAAATCTGGTTCTGGTATTACTATTTCTTTAAAGAATGCGATTTCCACATCACCGTTAGGTTCAATAGCTTTCTTAGCAGACTTGGTATTATCTACTTTATAGGTATCGAATAGAAACTTTTTATTTGAATCTAAGAACCTATCAAGGAATACACGTTCACCTGGTCTTAAAATTAAGCCACCTGAAATTGGTTTATTATTTAATTTGATTGTTGTAAGTACTTTATCCTGAGTTGGATTGTACAATTCGATTTGGAATTCACTCCCTTTTTCTAGATAGTATGAAGGAATACTCTTGTTCTTCCCATACTTTTTAATCCTACTTTTATTAATAGCAAGATTAGCTGTCGGATTTTTATCCGAAGTTTTTTTAATTGTCATTACTTTTTAATTTTAATAATTAATGTGCTAATATTTTTGTTACCATCTGATAACTCAAAAGTCGTAAATCGACTCAAGACTAACACGTAAATAGTTTAATCACGTTAATATAAATATACGGAAAATATAAAAAATGTCAAGTTTTTTAAAAGAAATAACTATATTTATAGTATAATGAAGAATATAGTAAAAAAATTATTAAGGGAAAGTTTAATGAATGAGAAGTCTATTTTAGATGTTTCATTGATGGATTTTAATATCAAAGAAATTATAGATTCTTGGTTAATGAGTTCAAGTGAAACCCCAGTTATGATGTTTAAATATGAAATGCAAGATGAGTATAATTTAAGTCCTGAAGAAAAAGAACATATTATGGATATGGATGAAGATGAAATTCTTGAAAGTGATAGATTTAAAAAATGGTTAAAATATGAAGCTGAATACAAAATAGAAAATTTTATTAGTGAAATTCAAGATTATTTTAATGGAGATACTATTACTATTTGGCGTGAAATGACGGTTCCAATGGATTGGGTTAAAGGTTTATCTAAAGGGGGGTAAACGATTAGGTAAATTTTGGTCATTTGAGGAAGATGCAGCGGAAGCTCATTGGGGTGGTAAAGGTGAAAAAATTAAAATACAAACATCTATCAGAGAAGAATATATAGATTGGAATCAAACTATTGAAGCTAATATAAATCCACAAATAGGAGAAGATGAAAAAGAAATTACCCTATTCAAGAATACTCCATTAAAAATTGAGCGGTTGGTTGTTAATGATAAAGATATTGATATATTACCAATTAAAGATAAGGTTTTTAAAGCTTAACCTTTTCTTTCATCTACCTGAGAAGTGATAGAAAAACTAATCACATTTTTGGTAGTTTTAACTTCCGAATTTGAAGTTGCTTTAATATCTAAAAAGTATTCAGAAGGTAATAAACTTTCTGTATCTAAAAGAAAATAATTATAATTGAATGCTTTATTAACTGGTTGATAATCAACAACTGAATATTCAGCTTGACCTTCTTTAACATATAATCTATATTCTAAAGAATTAAGAACTTCTTGGTCATTAGTTGTGTAAGGTACTTTTGCATTTATTCTAATTTTCCTAACATCACCACGTTTAATTCTTTCACCATTTTTAATTCCAGACACATTAAATTTATAATCTTTTGGTGTTGAAGCATCGGCACCAATGTTGTAGTATTCGTTTGAATCTTTCAATTCAAATTCTAATTCAATATCTGGACGAGTTACACCCTTAATTACTATACCAGACCAAACGTCTTCGTATAATACACAACCCACATCAGTTGTTGGCACTAATAATTCTATTGAATATACACCAGAAGCCTCATGGGTAATATCTGAAGATGTATAGGCTGAGAATGTTTCACCTAAATTATCTAATATATTTACACTCATACCTGAAAATGTATCAACATCACAAGGTACACCACCCACGTTTATATATAAATAAAGTTTATTTAATTTATCTAAATAGAAATCAGCCCTATCATCTTGAATTGAACTTTCATAAACACTTTCAACGTATGGTTCGTAGAATGTTTGTGTATGTCTAGTAAAAAACCCAACATACTTTAAATTATCTTTGATTGAATCTTCAAGGGTTTCATCAAATGCCAATCCTAAGCCATAATTTGTATCACCAGTTAAGTAACCATTAACGATATCAGTAATGTTCATTTCAAGATTTTCAGTTCCATCTTCAAAACTTTGAGTTTTAAGAATTGTTGTTCCAGTCCATGCGCTAAATATACCAGCACCTTCACTCCAACTATCACCAGTTCTAGCTTCTAACCAGTTTGATGGGTTAGTACTAATTACGGTTGCATCACTAGATGAAAAGAATTTTTGACCAGCGAAGTCGTAACCAATACCTTCATCCCAATCTTGGTTAACTGGGAATAAATTTAAATCAAATGATGAAGTTCTATCTTTACCATCACCAGTTTGTTGCCCTAACAATGATGCATCGAATGTACCAGTATTGGTCATTCTTAAAGTATGTTTTAATTTACTTAAATCAGGGTACATACCCTTAGCTCTTAAATCGATTATTCTTTGTACATCGAATTGAAATATATATCTTGTGAATAAAGGTGTATTAGCCTCATAACTACCACCATAGAATAATTCAGCAACAGGGTTTTTACCCGTGTTTTCGGCTCTATTATAGACAATAGTGTTATTTCGGTCAAAGTAGGTTCTGATTACCATGGTATTTGTTTTATTTATAAATATCTATTTTTTTAGTTAATTTTGATATTTTTAGATAAGAATGATTGTAAATCATATTCTAATAATCTATCAATATCATTGGCACCAGAAGCGTCTTGTGGTTTAAGACCTGGATAAGCATGTATGTGATTTATAAATGCTTCAATTAAAACTTGTAAGAATTCTATTAATTCATCACCAAACACCAAAGGGTGAGCATCTTTAACTATCTTTTGAATTTCTGTATCTGTTATCGTATCATTTTGATTATTCAATACGAATCTAGGACTACCGTTTTTATGTGTTAGTAAATTAATTTTATTACTAACAAGATTAATTACACCACCGATTTCAGCACTTGTAGATTCGGTTGCTGGTTTTAAAGTAACATCATGTTTTATTTGAATATATGATGGATTAACCTTATTAAATTTAGGAATTTCACCTTTTGATACACTACTATCAAATTGACCAGCTCTAATTAGAACTTGTTTTTCTTTAAGAATGATATCAGAATTATCTCTACCTTGTAACGCAATATCTTCAATATTAGGGTATACACCTTTATTTTCAGGTATTGTAAATGGAGATGGTTGTGCTTCTCTAATACCACTACCTAATGTTGATTTGGCAGAAAATATTTCACTATCTTTATATATAAATTGTGGTTGTGAAATAATAGGACCCATATACATTCTATCAATGTTAGGGTTTTTAACGTCAGGAAGGAATATTAATACTGTTTCATTAACCTTTGGTATAACATGTAATAGTTTTTGAACCATTGGGAATGCGTATGGAAGGTCATTTAAAGCCACGGCATCATCAACACCAATAATTCTAACTTTAATCCTACTAGCACCTAATTCATCTTGATTAGATACAACCTTAGCATAATAAAATACTGTGGTTTCTAACCTACGGCCAGCACCTCTATTATATATACTTGTTCCACCAAATGCGTATTTACTCATTACCTATAGCTTAATCTTGCGTTTAATACTTTTTTAGATTCAAGATATTGAATATCCATTTCATCTAATTCTTTCATTAACTTTTCAATTCTAGTTGAAAGTGCAGCGATTTCATTTTTGGTTGCTTCATACTTTTCATTCATTTCGATTTGAGCGTTAATGATTTCGTTATTTGTTTTTTCTTCCCAATTCATAATTATCTTATTACTCCATTACCAGATGCAATATTACTTGTCACACCTTGACTTATAATAGGCCCACCTAAATTACCAACCCCAGTTGTTATTACCTGAACACCAGGTGGAATTGCTATTTCTATTTTAGCTTCTAATTGTAATGCACTTATAATTTCTTCAGCCATGATAACCATCATTGATTCCATAATATTACTATTTTCAGAAAAAATGTCACCCGCTGGTGCACCAGCTTCAGTTTGTCTAGCAATAACCCTAGATGCTATATTCCTAGCACTTAAACCAGGTCTTAAATTAGCACCAACCACTAATAATTGTGGTGGTAATTGAGTAATTGGAGTTCTAGGAACATTAAAAGCCGCTTTAAGGCTATTAATTACTTTTGTCATTGAACTTACATTTGCCATATTATTTTATATTAATCCAGATACACCTCTTAATATATCTGTTGATGAACCAACAAGACTCGCTAATTGAGCTTTCTGACCTTTCACCCTTTCTATTTGAGTTTTTATTATATTTTCAGAAACTAATGTTCTAACTTCTCTTAAAACTCTTTCTAAAATTATTGATACCACCGCTTCACGGACACTTTTTAAGACTGTTGTTAACAATATCTTATTCTTTTTCATAAAGTCTTCAACATTATCAAATGTTGACCCATAAATAATGGTATGATTTAATGCTAAAATAGCAATCAATTTTGGTGATAAAATAACACCTACGATTGCATTCATAATAGTCTTCAACATACTTTCAATAAAGTTTAATTGAATACTAAATTTATCACCATTACTAACGTTATTGGCTGATTCATTAGATAATGAATCTAGAGCGTTCCTAACTATTGTTGTTTTTTGCTCAATTAATTCTGGTGTATTTATTTGGTCATTGAATGAATTTAAATTTTCATCAACTTCCGCTAACGATTCAAATGAAATACTTGACTCTATATTATCACATGTAGTCACAATCATTATACCTTTTCTTCTCATTTCACTTTTAAATTCTATCTCAGAAATTTCTTGATTACTAAATCGGAAATAACTGTCATCTAAAATTATATCATCATCAGCATTAATTATTCTATCAATTATTTCTTGTATTTTAATTTCGTTTTCAATGGTGCGCTTATTTTTATTTACTTTTAAAGAAATTGTACCAAATATTGATTCAATGATAGAGTTTATTAATTTATTAGTGTTTAATAGTTTAATACTATCAATATAATCATTGTTGAAGTCTGTTAATTTATTAGAAGCATAAGCTGAATTAGGTTTTAGATTAACGATGTTATTTGGTAAATTAACATCGGTAGCTTCTTGATTAAATTTAACATCTAATATACTTGTACTTAAAGTTTGGGTACCCCAAGAACTAGTTCCACCATTATCTTGAATGACTTCAAATAAAAATGTATTAAAATCTGTACTGTTTGTACCTGTGTTAACATCATTATAAAGAAGTTTACCAGCATCCGATATTGGATTAACTTTAAACATATCAAGTAAATCTATTTTACTTAATTCTAAATCAATACCATCATCTATAAATGATTGAGGTAGAGATGGGTTAATACCACAACTCACGAGCTGTTTTAAGGCCAATTTAAGAGCTTTTTTAATCTCAAGCTCTATATCATCCAGATTATGGGTTAAAACGTCTACAAGCGTCTCTTTTAACGATTCAAATCCAATAAGAGCTTTAGCCAAATCCACTAAAAAATTTAGACTATTTGGTGATTGAGATATTGAAGGTAACGAATTAGAAATAGAAAATTTAGGGAATCCTTCTGAAGAAACCCTTAAAGCGGCTATTTGACCAAATACTTCAGATTTTTCTTTAGTAATATCCATTTATTTTTATTTATTGTCTCTTTCTTTTAACAATTCTCTAATTTTAGCAAAGCTTTGGTTATTAACAACTTCTGGATTTTCTTTAATCGCTGAAGATATACTACCATTATGTTTTATAATTTCATTTTGTAGTTTACCAATATCTAATTTGGTTTTGATTGCAGAATCTTTAAGTTTTAGCGCATCAGTTTTAGCTTTTGCTACTTTTACCCAATCATCAATATCTTCTGGGTCTGAACCAGCAGATACTTCATTAACTACTTTTTGAGCGTCATTAATTTGAGTGCACGTATTATTATAAACTTCTTGTAATAACCCTTGTAAAGAATCATTACTATTAATTTCTATTGATTGTTTTTTTTTCCTTGGCATAACTTATGTTTTATAATAAATAGGTAAAAATAGAGTTTTAGTTATAATAAGAAAATTGATAAGGGTTTATAAGTAGCCCTTATCAATTTTATCTGTTTTGGTTAGTTCATATATGGTTTTATACCTTCTCATAGCAATTCTAATATCTTTAGTTACTAATCCAGTATATTCTCTAATGGTACCAAGAATACTATTCTTGTTAAATTTGGAACTCTTATTAAGAGTTGCAAATAAAGTTTCCCAATCACCTAAGATATATAATAACGCTTCACCAACTTTACGTTCATTTTCTGTCATCTTCTTTTTCTCTATACCTTCTAACTCTAATTCGTTTTGAATTTCCCCACACATAGTATCAATTAAATCGCTTAAACCATAATCGGTTTCTGATAAATGGTATACATACTCATCTTTTTCATGTACCTTACCTAAAGATTTTTGGAAATCTACAGTTTGGTTAATGTATTTATCATCTTTGATTAATAAACCTAAAATGTAATGTTTACATATAGTCCCATAATAAGAAAACGCTCTTTTACCTTTTTCTGGTTTGAATTTATCTGCTTTAAGGATAAGATAAGAGAGAGTATCGCTGTGTAAATTCTCAAAAGAGTAGTCTTTTCTATATAATTTATAACGTCTAATAATAGACTCAATCATTATATTAAAGGCATGTCTAAGATGTTTATTATAAATTCGATTTCTTTCTATTTCATCACCTTCATTTAAAAATCTAACCACAGCTGCTTCTTGTTCGGGGCCGAAATATAAACCATTTGTTCTTTTTCGTCCTCTTTTTTTAGTCATTAAGATTTGTCTATTTTTTCATAAGAAATATTTCTATCATTTACATGAAAATATTCTTTTTTTGCTAAAGATAACCACCATCTAGATTCATCTATTGATAATTCTTTTTTGTATTGGTCAAATAGGCTACCTTCCCTGTTATTAATATGTTTATACCCTAATTTAGGAATAACCATAACTTTACATGATTTAAATGTGAATCTTAATAAGAATTCATTTATGAAACTTAGTTTTATACTTTCTTTCATACCACCATATTCCTTATAAGCATCTTTTAACATTGCCATACCATCAATATTAAAATTTTGATATCTTAATAATGCAGCATTATCTAGAACCCCCATTTCATCTGAGAATTGTGAAGCCCATACAGCTTCATTAGTAAACCCTAAAAAATTACCAACTGGGTCAACATCTAGAATCATAGGTAAGAAAATTTGAACATTTGGATAGGCTTCTTTATACTTAATAACATTACTAATCCAAATATCACCCAATTCATCATCTTGTTCTAAGAAAACAAACCATTTGGTTTTACAATTTTTAACTCCAATGTTTAATTGTGATGCAAAATCGGTTGAAGACTTATGAGTGACAATATCAAAGATTAACCCATCTTCTTGATTTATTATTTTAGTTAATAAATCTTGGTCATCTTTTCTATCTCCAACCACAAACATTACTGAATCTGGTTTTACTCGTTGTCTAGCTATTGATTTTATGGCGTTTATTAATAATCCCTCATCTATATCATAAATAGGGATTATTACCGTAATATCTGTTTTTTCTTTTTTATTGCTCATTTTTAATTTCTTTTTCTTCTTTTATTTTTAACAATGCTTCAAATTCTGACCTTCTATTAGCAATTAATTGAGTATAAACATCTTCAATTACTTTATTTTGCTTTTCTTCAGTGTATTGGCCCTTAGAAGAATTTGCACCATCGATTAATCCTTGTGGTACATTATCTTCCAACCATACTCTCATAAATTCTGAGATTAAATTAGGGATTGCTAATTCATTATTTGTCCAAACACCATTATCTTTTAATTGAATTTGTTGTTGGGTTGAATTTTCAGATTCCATCCATTCAGGAATCATAGTTGGAATTTTACCAATTACTGGTGTTTCACATTGAATAGCTTCTAATGGGAAAGTACCGAAACTTGATTCATCATCAACCCAAACTGCTAAACATGATTCACCTAACGTTTCTGCAAACGTCTTTCTTGGTAAACCCCTAAGCTCTCTAAATGTAATCCATTTATACATTGGGAATTGTAAATAAAAAGACTTAACAATTTTAAGTGCCGTCTTTTGGTCTCTAGTTAAAATAGAAATAATTGGTTTTTTTATTTTAGTAGTTGGTTTAAAATAATCTGGGATTGATATTGGCACTATGTGTGTATCAATATTTGGGAATAAATCTTTAATATAATCCACTTGTTTTTGTGATGTGGTGATAACATCCCTAAAACCAAAACTTAAATCCCATCTATTGCCAATTCCTAATAATTCTAAAATATAACTATATGATTGGCACATGACAATTTTCTTAGAATTGAATTCTTTAACTTGTTCCATAACATTAGCAAAAATCTCAGGAATTATAATATAATCAATTGCAGTGAGATTTAGGTTTTGTGCCTCAATTGAAACGTGGGGTAGTTTTGTATATTCCTCCCCTAACCATTCACCAACACCGTGATAATCATTTTTCTCATGCATGATATACGCTTTAAATCCTAAATCATTTAAGACCTTAACGTGTTGGTATATGTTTGCTACACCAGCGGTTGCATTACCTTTAGTATCTAGTACAAAAAAGTATAGCCCAAAATCTTTATTATCAATTTTCTCTATAAACTCTACTACTTTAACTTGTTTTTCTTTATTTTCCATTTTTAATCAACTTTTCTTAATATATTATAAAAAACTAACGTGTTGAATGCTAGTTTAAATCTTAGTGACATTTTTTTTAAATTCCTAGAACCTAATGCACTATCAAAATCCTCTGAATTAAGTTCAGATGCCTGTCCTAAATCCTCAATAAAATTCCTGATGATTTCAAACTTAACACCGTTAACTTCTAGTTGTTTGATATTATCACTTGTAATAATTTCTGTTGAAATTACTTTACCTTTAGCGTCTAATGTTTCAGTAACACTTTTTAACTTTTCAATTTTATCTTTACCAATTTTTTTATCTATGATTAAAAAGTCATCTAATACTTCAAAATCAATATAATATAAATCACCGAATATTTCAATCATGCTTTATTATTTCATTAAATTTATTTTCGTCTTCTATAAATTCCAAGATTGTATCTAATTCAAAATCAGCCTCAATCTTTTTATTATAACTGGCGTTTATTTTAACTGAAATTTTACCTTCAGGTTTACTTTCCAATGCTATTGGATTTGCCGTTACCAATAAATCTACATTATCCCACATCTTAGTGGTATCACTCAAGAATTTAATTGAATCACCTGTGAACCCTAACTTTGAAAGAAAGAATAATGTTGATGGTCTACTCTTATGCGCATCTCGACTTAAAATAATAATCTCATGTTCTTCATAATCATTAATATCTGAAATAAAACGATTAAGTTTCGGGATAATATTATTGTGTAATTGGTCTGCGTGTGCGAAAATCTCCATAGGAGATTCGCTGTATAAAAATTCATTTAGTTTTTTTTCACTATCGAATTTAAAGTACTTAACTAAATCAAAATCTTCTATATCTACACCTTCCATGTTCTCACCATAGTATTTTGTGTAGACATATTTTAATTGCCCAATAAAGTCTCTTATCACTTCATCTAATGTTATTCCTATTCTCATAATATAATTTTACATAAATTAAATTTAAAGTAAATAAAAAAGTGAAGATTATTCCTTTTCATTTAAATCATCACCTCTTTTATAGTTATTAACGATTTTTGTAATCAAAGGATTACGAACAATATCATTCTCATCAAATTCAAAGAAGCCTATTTCGGAAATATTATTATGTCTATTCATAGCATCATATAAACCACTTTGTCGGCTATCACGATATTTATCAGATTGGTCCATATCACCAGAAACAACATACTTAGAATTATACCCAATTCTAGTTAATAGCGTTTTCATTTGAGAAGGTGACATGTTTTGTGCCTCTTCCATTAGTAATACTGAATTGTCGATTGATTTCCCTCTTATGAAACCTAAAGGTTCCACCATTAATTCTTCTGACTCTTCTAATTGAAGTCTATTCTCTTTACCGATAATTTTATCCACTATATCAATAGATGATGCCATATAAGGTGCCATCTTTTCTTTTAAATCACCTGGTAAAAATCCTAGATTCTCTTCAGCCTCAATGGCTGGTTTCACGATTAAGATTTTATTATAAGAATTATTTGAGTCTTGTAGTAATTGTAAAGCTACCGCAATAGCTACATAAGATTTTCCAACGCCAGCTGGACCAGCACAAAAAGTGATTTCTTTTTTTCTAATTAAGTTAGCAAATTCTTTTTGTTTAGGGTTTTTACATTTTAAGGATACTTTTCTAGGTAGTATTTGATTTACTGACCTAGTTTTAATCGCAACACTTTTAGTCGTAGTTGCTTTTTGTTGTCTTTTTGCCATAAAAAAATGTGAGCCTGTTTGATAAGCTCACATTTAATATAATCACAAAAAATAAAAATTAAACTATTTAATCAAATTTTTAGGTGCTTTATTTTTATATTTTTTTTCTAAATCTTCTAAGCGATAATCTTCCATCATAAATTTACCATTTATAATTGGTGTCGCCATAAATTTTAAAACGTAGTGTCCATTGAATTCCACCACTTTATGGAAATTTTTAACTTCATAAATATATTCCATTCCATTTGCAGCACCAATTGTTTTATTGGTTATAAACCCCACTTTTTCGATGTCTAAAATATCAGATGCCCTAGGATTTTTATTAATTTTCTTAATTTCACTAATTAATAACCTACTTTTCCGATTGAATTCATCTGGGTACATCGTGATATAGAACTCTAGTAATTTAGTTTCACCATCTACATCTCTAACAACTAATTTATTACAGTATTGTTCGATTTCAAATTTAGGCCTTATACTTCTATGTATCATGATATTTTTATCATTCTTCATACTAGCTACCATATCATCAAAACTAAGTTTAGCTAACGTTCTACCATCTTCTTTTCCTATTTCCACTTCAATATCTTCTCCAAATTCATTAGTTTCATATCTTACATTAATTAAATCAAACATTTCATTAGTTTCATCGAAAGTTTCAATTTCTTCATCGGTATGAACTTTTAATTTTTCATTACCAAAAGCCTCTGAAGTTGATTTAACGACCTCATTATTACTAACCACAAGTTCAACTGGATGTGGGTCACCTTTATCAACATTTACCTTCCTAAGAATTTGTTTCTCATGTTCAGTAGTTTCAGTTATTGGTAAGTTATCCTCATCATATCCAATGATTTTGGTTTTAAGACTATCCGCAGCATTCAATACCTTATACATCCTCCATCTCATTTCCTTAACTTCCATTGTGAGAACACCCTTTAACATGTTATCAGCCATAGAACCTTGTTCCATTGTTTCATTTGAAGCACCTTCTTTACCTAAAGCGTCTGAGGCTTGATTTAATGATGATTTCTCAACTCTTGATAATGCTAATGAAAGCATTGCCATTTTTCTTTTTAGATAAGTTGTTATATCCATTTTTCTAATTTATTTAAATCCATTGTAACATTTTCTGGTACATATGGTGGTCTTAACGTTCCTAATATATTAGGTTTAGTTTCTTTAGCTAAATTCAACATGGTTTTAGCCTTCGTACCAACATTTATTATTCCTATGGCACCTTTATTGATTAATTTAATAATTAACTCAGAAATGACATCCACGTAATCTGCATTCGTATAATAATTGCCCCACGCTTTTTCATAGGGAAATGGTTTTGCTTTATGACTACATCTACATATTAAATAATCATTAGAATTTAACATAATTAATTCATCTGCCAATACTTTTGAATATGCATACCATGAATTATCACACCTAGGAATATCTTCTTCCTTCGCAAAAAAGTTATTATTAGCATATACAAAATCACTTGATATGTGAATCAATTTAATATTGTGTTTATTACAATATTTTATTAAATCTCTAACAAAACGAACATTAACATCCATATGAGTGTCACGTTCTTTTGAATAAGAGTCTGTATGTGCGATACAGTTTACTATTACATTATAACCTTTAGAAATTAAATGTAAATTATTTATATCAAAATTACCCCACTTACGTGAGACAAAATCCCAATCAGTTTGTTTAACCAATTCGGAACCTAATAAACCATCACCTAAAACTAAAACTTTATAATTCATTATTAAGTAAAATATTACAAATGTATTTAGAAGCTAATCCATCACCATATGGGCAAATACCTTCTTCTATCTCATAATTTTTAATGTGTTCATTGAATGCATCTTTTAATGATGAATAATGTGAAATTAAAAAACTGGATAAACCTAAAGCTTCTGGCCTTTCAGTTGTTTCTCTACAAACTAAACATTTTTTATTAAAAAAAGAACACTCTTCTTGGAGTCCTCCACTATCAGTAATAACTAATTTAGATTTAATTAACAACTTCATTAAATTATCGTGTGGTAAAGGGTTAGTTACCGTTAGATTTGTTAATAAATGTCTATATTTTTGAACCTTTGGATTTGGGTGAATTGGAATTATAAAACTTAATTCTGGATGTTCCCCAGCTAAGTCATTAATTTCTCTAAACCAATTCGCAATATTATGATGATTCTCACGCCTATGCATTGTAACTAAAACAATGTTTTCATATTGACATATTTCTTTATAATGTATTAGATTATCTAAAACAGTATTACCAACTACAAACACTTTTTTATGTATATTTTCTTTGGCTAAATTAATTTTACTTTGTTCTGTTGGACAAAAATGAATATCAGTTATAGTTGAGACCATTCTCCTATTATTTTCTTCAGGAAATGGATTTAACTTATCATAAGTTCTTAAACCAGCTTCTAAATGTATAATTTTAATCTGTCTATTCATTGCTGAAATTGCTAACCCAAGAACTGAAGTTGTGTCTCCTTGAACTAGAATGTGAGTTACACCATCAAACACATATTCAGGAATTGATAAACAATTCTTTAAAATAGCATTTAATCTATTTTCATCTTCAGATTCAAGCATTCTCCAAACATAATTAGCATTTTTAGGTGCTATATCTTCATGTTGACCAGTGAATAATATTTTATGTGGAATTAAATTCATTTTCATTTCCTCAATCAATGGTTTAATTTTTATATATTCGGGTCTGGTTCCGTATGTGACTAATATATTCATCATTCCACAAATTTTCTTAAATATTCTACATCCTCATTTGATAATCTTTTCCCTGTGATTTCGGATATGTACCATGTTGGTCTTAATTTACCCCCCACTCTATATAAGTGACCCAAATCCATCACATGTTTATGTTTTGTCCCAAGTATTATCTTACCATCATTTTTCGCCACATCCCTTAATTCCCATTGCCAAGGACTTAAACCTAATTCAAAATGTTTCATAAAATATGATGTTCTCCACATACCATACGAAATAGATAATCTGTAATCGGCATCTTGCCTTGTTTTAATCAAATTATCAGTATAATGACCACCTTTATAATAATCTTTACAGTATGGTGTCATTTTAATATTAACCACATCTTTATTTTCATCCATTACTGTTTTAAATTCTTCTATCAAATCTAAATTAATCTCATCCAACGTTACTACGTCATCACTACCATATATAAAATATTCATCTTTGAAGTCTTTAAAAAATTTATATATGTCATTGGTAAAAGATTGCGGTCCTGTATCAACCCCTAAGCTTATAAATTTCCAAGAACCCATATCAAATGTTGGTTGTTTAAAACCGAGTACTGTTACGTCTAAATCTTTACCACCGAATTTATCCATGGTAAATTTATTTGCTTGAATTAATTTAAGATATTTATCACAAGTAGGGATTATTATTCTCATTATCTAAGTGATTCTTTTTTATTTAAAATATCCATCCAATGGTCTACCATTTCATGTAACATCGATTCAAATGTGTATGTCGGTTTCCATCCCAGATTTTCTCTAATTTTTGTAGAATCTCCCTTTAAATAAGGTAATTCTTCTGGTCTTAAAAATTTAGGGTTTTGAACTACGTAATTTTTATAATCCATATCTAAATAAGAAAAAACAATATCACACATCTCTCTAACCGAATGGGTTTCCATTGTAGAAACTACATAATCATCTGGTTTTTCAGCATTCATAATCATATGCATTGCCCTAACATAATCTTTAGAATGACCCCAATCCCTATATGAATCCATATTACCTAATTCTAATTTGTCTTGTAAACCTAATTTTATTTTACAGGCAGCTTTAACAACTTTATTTGTTACGAAATTACTACCTCTTCTAGGGGATTCATGATTAAATAGGATACCATTAACTGCATGTAATCCATACGCTCTTCTATAATGTCTAACTATATTATAGCCAAATATTTTAGAGCATCCATATGGGGATACTGGATTCATTATAGTATTTTCTCTTTGGAACCCGTCATCCTCAACGGTTAAACCAAACATTTCCGAAGATGATGCTTGATAAAATTTAGCATTAGGGCAAATTCTTTTATAAGCCTCTAATATATTTATAACTCCAACTGCGTTTGTTTGTACAGTAAATTGTGGGATATCAAAACTAACTCTAACATGACTTTGAGCAGCAATATTATAAATTTCATCTGGCATAATTTCAGTTAGTAACCTTTCTATAGATGTCTGGTCTAATAAGTCTCCATAATGAGTTTCAATTCTAGGGATTGATTCAAACGCCTTAACCAACCTAGCTGATTGATTCTCTGATGTAGAATTTCTTCTAACCATTCCATGAACTTTATAACCCAAAGATAGTAAGTATTCGCTAAGATAAGAACCATCTTGCCCATTAATGCCTGTTATAAATGCTGTTTTCATTTTTTAAAAATTTTCATTTCTGTTAAATCTGGCCAATCATTAATAACCCATTTTTTGGGTGATGTTCTAATTGCTTCATCTAATTTATTTAATCCATTTTGTGCAGTTTCTGGTGTCATATAATAATGATAACCCATAATGTCAATATTTTGCTCCCTCCAAGGAACATCAGGTAATCTACCATCATATGACATTTTTTTAAGAGTTTCGGCAGCTCTTTTATCGTTGGTTAAAATTATCCCACCCCTACCTAAACTTAAATGTTTTCTAAATTGAAAGCTTACACACATAAATGTAGAGTCAATATATGAATCTTTTTTCCAAAGTACAGCGGCATCAATTATATTTTTAGTTAAATAATAATAATCTTCCCAATTTTCATCTTTCCACGCTAAATCAATATTTAATTTGTTGGCCAAAAAAGGTATCGATATATATGTACGTTTTGGTACTTCAATTTTTTCAATTTTTTCATATCTTAAACATAATTCAATTCCATGAGTACAACAATCAACAGCTATAGCATATTTAGAACCGAAAAATTTAGCTATTTTATTCTCAAAATTTTCAATTACATTAAAACTCATAACCTAATTTTTTAGCATTTTCAAGTATAATATCTTTTTCTCTTAATTTTACTGGTTTAGCTGGGCTACCCACATAAATTGTCCAAGGTTCAGTATCTTTAGTTAATAAAGAATTTGCTCCTAATACGGAACCTTCAGCCATTCTGACACCTGGCATAATAGTACAATTAACTCCACAACCAGCAAATCTTTCTATTGTTATAGTTGAATAGGTGATAACTCTAAGTTCTTTAGGTATTGTTGGTCCAATTAATCCTTTGCCAGTAAAATCTTCACTACCACATACTATTTTACTTCCAGCCCCTATAAAACTAAAATCTTCAAGAATTAAGAATGATTCAACACCACCTATTATAGTTACATTTGGTGCTATATGGATATAATCTTTCATTTTCATTGAGGTTGAAATTGTTACCCAATTATCAATGGCATTGTGGGACCCTATATCACATTTATGTGGGCGTTTAATTATCGCTGTGTCGTGGATAAAAACATCTTCCCCAATACTTTTATAATCTTTATTCATTATTTATTTTTTTTAATTAATATCCCATAATCATAGAAATATAGATAATCGATATTCGTGCCGAGAAAACAATTTATTGCATTTTCAGGTGTTTCAACTATAGGTTCTCTATCATTAAAACTAGTGTTAAGTAATATTGGAACGTTAGTTTTATTATACCATAGTTTTATAAAATTATAATACCATTTATTATTGTTTTCAGTAACAGTTTGTAATCTACCCGTACCATCATAATGACATACTGCGGCAACCTTAGATTTCATCTCATCTTTAAATTTTATTACAAATGACATGTAAGGACTATCAACATCTCTAACAAACCAATCCTTAACATATTCTTTAAGAATTGACGGAGCAAATGGTCTAAACCACTGTCTATGCTTAACTTTTTCATTAATGATATCTTTCATAGTTTCACTTCTAGGGTCTGCCAATATACTTCGATTACCTAAAGCTCTTCTACCAGATTCAGAACCACCACCAAAAACAGAAATTATTTTTTGTTCATTTAAATATTCTATTACATCAGCGTCATTAACATATGATACTTCACACTCATCTTTATGATTATTAATGGCTTCTAATACATCATTTTTACTATATATTTTACCTAAATAGGAACTTGATTGGTCCTCCCATTTTATTCTAGGGTTATCTAAAATATGATGCCAGACATATCTAGCACTCCCTAAAGATAATCCACCATCATAAGGTACTGGGTCACAATATATGTCTTCTATTTCTGGAAACCAATCGAATACTTTACCCATCATAACACAATTAAGGGAAACCCCACCAGAAAAACATAATTTTTTAGGTTTATATTTTTCAATAAATGGTATTAAAGTACTACGAACAATATCTTCAGTATATTTTTGTAAAGAAGCTGCAACGTTAAATCTTTCTTGTTCAGATTTATTAGCTATATCTCTTAATTTGCTATAATTTTTAGTTTTTATATCTGTAACATATTTTGGTTCACCTAAAGTGGCCATCCCCATCACAGTACCAGCTTGATTACCAATAGGGTGTCCTATTGATAACTCAAATATTTTTTCAGTACACTCAACCCATAAACAACCTAAACAAAGACTATACGGTAAAAGTTCTATTGAGGTTACTTTATTATCTTTCCCTTCCCAAATAGTAAAAGCTGAAGGTCTAGAATAATCGTCCCATCCACCACCATCTATAGTGATAATTAAAGCTTCGTCAAAATTACTAGAAAAAAAAGCGTTAGATGCGTGTGATTGATGATGTCCGATTTCATAATATTTTCCACCATTTTTTGCCGCCATAACATTCATTTTATCTTGATATTTTTGAATACCACAAATACTTTTCCATCTACCGCCACTTCCACCAAAATTACCTAATGTGAAATACTTAATATCACCCATATCTGGATTTTGGTCAAAAAACATTTTTAGACCATCACCTAAAGGTTCTTTTAATCTTATAATTCGTTCTAACTCTTCATGTATTAAAGGTACACCATTTTCCAATATTGTATAAGAAACGTCATGACCTGATTGAAACCCTACTATTTTCATTCTATAAATTTTTTATCTAAGTTTTGACCTTCATATGGCCCAGTTTTATATTCATACACAATTGTATCATCTTCCAATATTTCATAAGTATGACCACCATATAAAGTGAAACTAGCATCTCCCTCACCCAATATAGGGGTTGCTATTATTGTATCGTCAATATCATAAAATATACATTTCACCCTACCTTTAATTACTACCCATGATTCTTGAGCTATTTGTTCTTTATATGTCCTTTCTTTCTTTATATGTTTATGGGGTTTAAATGTAGTTCCCTTTTCCATTCTAAGTGTTGCACATTGAATGAATTCTTTATCATCTACAATATTAGTTCTACCCTCTATTTCAGGTTTACGAACTACCATATGTAATAATAATTCTGGTTTTATTTTAGAATATATTTTCTCCATTTTTTATAATCCCCCATCTATTTTTAAATTAGTACCAGCCACGTACTCATTATCAATAATATAATTTATTGTATTATATAATTCTTCGGCAGTACCAAACCTCTTTAATCCTACTTTATCTTTAGCCATTTGAATATATTTTTCATCTACTCTATATGCCATTCCACCATCCCAATAACCTAATTGTATTGTATTACATGTAATGCCGAATCTTACATTTTCTTTATTAGCAGTCCCCATCAATCTATCTACGAATGCCTTTGACGCACAGTATATTGAATTCTTAGGTACGTTCATTTTAGAAAAAACAGATGAAATTGCAATCACTCTACCATACTTATTTTCAATCATTCTTGGTAAACATCCAGCTAATATATTAACATTACCCATCATATTTACATTCATCATTTCAGAAATACTCTCCACATCACTTTCACTAATTTTACTTAAAAAGGTATCATATTTCTTTCCACTCATATTAAGTACGATGTCTATCTCATTATCCTTAAAATATTGTTTCATTTGTACCAAATTGGTAATATCTACATCTGAACTACTTAGGGAAATTACATTATATTTTTCTTTTAATAAGGGAGTAAGTTTTTGTCCTAATCCACCACTTCCACCAAATACTACGATTGTTTTCATATCCTTTATTTTTGACCATCCTTTACCAATATCTTCTTGAGTTAAAATAACTCTATTATCTACTATTGATTTTGCCATTTAATCTTCATAATTTATTATCATAGACCCCCAAGCCCATCCAGAACCAACTGCCGAAAATAGTATTTTATCACCTTTCTTAATTTCATTATTTTCAAATGCATCATGTAGAGCTATTGGTATCGATGCGCCAGCAATATTTCCATATTTGTGTTGCACTGCTTTTACATTATCCATTGACATTCCAAGTTTTTTGGCAACATATTTTAATATATTGATACTTGGTTGATGAGGGACTAGCATTTTAATATCTGATACCTCAAGACCACTTTCTTCCATTACTATTTTAATAGATTCTGGTAATACTTTAATTGCTTGGTCCCAAACTTCTCTTCCAATCATTGTAAATGGTTCTGATAATGGCATTCTGAAACCAGTCATTCCAGAGCCGTTACCATTTGACGCTATATTACTTATCGCCCAACCTTTTTTAGATGTACCTAAAACTAACCCACCAGCACCATCACCGAAAAATACACAATTTCTATCATTTATATGGGTATGCTTTGAATATGTTTCACTAGCAACAATTAATATTTTTTTATAAATACCACTACTAATTAATGTTGATGCGAATGACATTGCATAAACAAACCCAGCACAAACTGCATTGATATCAAATGAAGGGACATCTCTTTTAATATCTAACATAGCGTGTAGTGTACATGCGGTTGATGGTGATATTTGGTCAGGACTTGATGTTACAACCATGATTAAATCTAATTCCTCTTTATCTACCTTAGCATTGGCTAATATTTTTATCGCAGCTTTATATGCTAAATCACCTGTAGTTTCATCTACGGTGATTCTACGTTCTAATATACCTAACTTATCTTCAACCCATTCTGGAGTTGTATCTATGTGTTTACATAATTCTTCGTTACTTACCACGTTACTTGGTAGATAAGACCCAGTACCTAATATTGTTACATTATTATTTCTCACAATTTTTTATTTTTATATGTTATTTCAAAATGTGTTTTAATACCATTCCCTATTGAATTAATTTCATTATGAGTTTTCTCTATTAACCTTCTTAATTCTTTCATTTTATCATCACCTAAATGTAAGTGAATTTCAATTGCAATATAATCAATATTACTCAAATCACAATTAATTAAAAAACCATATTCCCCACCTTCACAATCTATTTTTAAATAATTTATTTTATCAATATTAAACGTCTTATAAATATCTTCTAAAGATATCGTTTCAACTTCTTCGTAGGTATCAAAATCATAATGTTTAGCTGTAATATCACCCTTTAAGGTTGTTGCATTTCCAGAAACATTTCCATTTATAAATGGAAACAATTTAATTATTTCACCACTTTTATTTGATACCGCATATCTATATACTGAAACATTTTCAAAATCACTTGTATTTTTAACGCATTTATCATACGTTTCTTTAGCTGGTTCTATAGATATAATTTTATCAAATACTTTATGATTTACGTATGAAAATGCTCCAACATTAGCACCTATATCTACCGCAATCCCACCAACTCCTTTTGGAATTATGTATGCTCTTCTAACGCCATTAATACGCTCATTAAACCAATTATTACCATCTTCAAATTTTAACATATTTTTATATTTTTTTATATTTTTTAAACACTGTAAATTCAGTCAAATCTCTATATCCGTTTTCTTCGTGTAAATCAGAAACGTGATTAGGATAATTTTGCATTAATGCTATACCATGAGCTGCTATTTGTGGGGTCATATACATATTCCACCCTAACATTGTTATATCATCTTCATGATATAATTTTTCGTTTCTACCCTCATATCTAGCTTGTTTAAACCATTTAACAGCTTCTTCATCATCACAAAGAATCATACCACCTTTACCAAGTTGTAAATGTTTTTTTATATGAAATGATAAACACATGAAACTACCCTTTATATACATGTTAGATGTAAATCTTTTAGCTGCATCATAAATAGGTAAAGGTTCTAATTGATATATGCCATTCCAAATATCTTTACTAGAATCAAATACTGGTTGAAAACCAGCATGTATTATTGATTGAGGCACAGATAAATAAGTTTTACATGGTACTTTTATTTCTTTTATGTCTTTATTTTTTTCATTAAAATATTTTAAACATAAAAATAATGCGTTTGTACAATTATCAACTGATACTGCGTATTTAGCCCCAGTATATTCAGCAACTGTTTCTTCAAATGAACGAACAATGCTATATGCGTTTTTTCTATTATTTCTCATTTTTTTTAATTTATTTCATCTAACCAACCATGTAATGTTACCATAAATTTTTGTGGCCTAAACCCTACACTCATATGAGATTTAGTTACCGAAAAATTATCCATTAAAACATTATGTTCCTCCCAATCAAAATTATTGGCTATGCCCCATTCTAAGGCAATAATATCTATATCAGGGAATAAACCTTTTCTTCTGTGATTTGGGCTTACAGCACCTATTACTCCAGCGGCATATGTTTTATCTTCTTCAATAAATTTTTTATATGCTATATAACCAGCAACTTCATCATCTTTAGAAGCAACAAATATTTTACTTGCCACATTATCATTAATACATGAATTATAAGCCCAATCCACATATGCATTTAAACTATCTTTAGAATCTAATCTTTTATCTGCACCGTAGTGACCATAATTTTTAAATGATTGTTTTGTTATATCAACAATCATATCAGTATCAGAATCTTTAAATTCTCTTAAAATATAACCATCATTCCTTTCAACTTTTTTAAATACGTAATTACCATCTCTATCTGTAAAGGTATTACGAAGTGTACATTGAGTGTCTTTAATTGTGAAACCACGTTTCTCAAGAGAATTTATTATATCTAATCGTGAGAAATCTATTCTTGCGAATATTAATTCATAATTAAATTGTTTGAAATACTCTATTGAATCTTCAACACTGATATCATCAAAGAAGTTATCATCTATTTTACCAATTTTAAATCCAAATCTATTACTATTTATTTCACTATATATACTCATATAATTACCAAATACAAATTTTATGATTACCATGTTTTAAATAACCCCTATTAGTGTCAACTCCTAAGAATAAATTTAACCCAGTTCCTATATCAAAATATGTGTTTTCTTTTTCTTCTAAAAATAGTTTATGGATTAAAACTTCACTTAATGATGAGGCTGAAAATAAAAATACATGGTCTTTAATATTATTATCTTTTACCCATTTAATGATTTCATCAGATATGTCAAAATTGTTAATCATACAATTATTACCAACTCTAAAATCTTTTTCAACTTTAAAAGGTAATTTTTCCAAATTTAAAGTCTCGTTACCAATAAAAACAATTTTTTTATCATTAAATAATGGAACTATTTCATTTGTAAACCTATTAAAATTACCATTTATAAAAAGGTTGGCCCAAGTTAAATGTTCATCGTCACCACCTCTAAGATTTACTTGCCAATCAAAAGCCTCTTGACCTACACAACACCTACAACTAAGCCCCACAAAATAATTCTCATCTTTATATTTAAACGCATCTTTTAAAGCATCATAAAAAAAATGATGTTTACTAGAATCAACTTCTTTATAATTTATTGGGTCATAAGAACCACTATTTCTTACCCCATCAATCTCATACCATCCATTCCCCAATTTAGTGGTTTTATCCATAAGGAGATACATTTCCCCATCAGAAAATCTACCATATGCGAAATTTTCATTAGCTTTTAATTTTTCTAAAAATAAATTGAAATGTCCTTCAAATGTTTTCATTTTCTTACTTTTTTAACTGTTTGCCAATCTTTATCTATTAATTGAGAAACGATACTATTTCTTAATCCAATATGATTTGAATGAGTTAAAGAATGTGCGTTTTTATCGTAACCCCAATTATTATCCCTTGCTGGTACGTTTGACCAACTTTCAATATCATTTGGATTATGTGCTGGTACATAAGTTTTTAACCCCATATACTTTTGAGCCGCATAAGAGAAAAACATATCTTCACCATTATCCCAACTAGGTGGTTTTTCCATCCACATTACCTTAGCTGTTTCTTGTTTGAAGAACCAAGCATGACCCACTAAATCTACATATGTCTTTCCATCGTTATGTTGACCATTCCAACCGACTACTGTATTTGGTCTATATGCTTTATTATGAACTATAATTCCACTACCACCTAAAATTCCATCTTCTTCATTAATACAATTCATACAGTTTCTTAACCAATCTTTACCACATACCACATCATCATCAAACATCGCTATATATGGTGTTTTACATAAAAGAGGTAATGTAAATCTACCCCAGAATTTTGTATTATGACTGCAATGATAAAATTTAACACCTTTACTCATATATTCAGCAATGACTTTCATCAAAGTTAATGAGTCTTCCATATCACTTTCACCTTCAACTTTATTAACCCAAATATGGATATCTTCAGGTAATACCAACCCTGTAGCTAATACAGCTTCAATTTGGGATTCCAATGTGTAAGGTCTTTTATAAACGTTTAAAATTACTGATATCATTCTGGTATATATTTTCTCATTTTTTTAATATTCATCTTATTTCCAGCTCTTAAGAAGTTAATCATCTCCTTACCTTTCAAACCAAAATAATCTTCAGCTGCCGCACCATAGTTATTAAGGTTATTATTCACACTACTTGGTCCAACATAAGTTGTCAAAACATCTAATCCTAAACATTTAGCTTCAACAATAATTCTACAATACGTTTCTCTGGCCGCTGGAAAGAACACCAATTTAGAATACTTAGACATATCAGTTAAAAAACCTTCACGACCAGTACCATTTTGAATAAACCCGTAAGGGATTTCATTCTTCGTACAGTAATCAATAGCACCTTGAGAATTCTTAATCCAGTTGTTGGTGTTGTAAATACAAGCTTTACCATTCTTTTCCAAATTCTCATCATATAACCTTTCCATAAGTTTAAGGTCATCTTCAGACCATATGTTGGTCCTCATATTAATGAAATTTGCTTCAACCCCATTTTTCTTATAAACGTTTAAATGGTCGGCTGATTTAACAAAAACAGCTTTAGCATTTTTATATAAATCATAATTTTGTCTTAATTCCTTTGGGATGATATCATTTGGGTATCTCCATGGATGTCTTGATTGGAGGATTTTATAATCACACTCAAAAATTATATAATTAAATTTATATATTTGTGATACTAAATCTGGATGCATAAGTGATATGTTCGAAATAATATAGAAATCATCATAACTAAAACCCGTAACTTCTCTTGATTTCCAAAATTTTAAATCAAAATGTTCAATAAGCATTTGATTACCAACTTCTGAACCACCATGTGGCATTTCTGCATAACTAAAATCTGATATTAATATATTAGCCATTTATTACAATTTTAAATTCATTGTATAATTCTTCAGCAGAATAATACTTATTTTCTTTGACCCAAACATATTTATTATATTCAAACCCATTTTCTTTAGCCCAATGTAATATGTTAACCGCCAACGCTGTTTCTTTTTCCATATTAAATGACTTTAAATTGTTTTTTTTTCATTTCATCCATATACTTCATTGGTGGTCTAGTCCAGTGACCCGATAACCCAGTCTTTTGCATTTGCTCATTTCTCCTTTTAGCTAACATATCATATCTCCATAGAACATACTCCTTACCTAAAAACTTGTAATGAAGTAACTTGAATTCTGGTCTTTCTGAAAACTTACCATTCTGTGCTTTGAAAGAGTGAGAACCGATACCGAATTTAATATCCAGTTTTGGGTCAAAAATAATATTTTTACTCATTACCTCATAAACATCAGAACCATATTTAACTTTATTGGTTAATAACTCACCATCATATTCAGGAAATTCATCAGAATACATATCATGACCATCAATTTTGGGTACTGTTACACCGCTTTTTTTATACTCTTCCAATTTCTTTAATAGATTTGGGTGATATAAAAATTCATCACAATCACATACAATTACCCAATCAACACCTTTGGTCCTACTTTGTTTATATGCACTATTCCTAATATTTACTTGCTGAAATTCATCATACTTACCATCAGCATTTTGCCATTTTTTTACAACAACATTATCATATTCTTTATAAATTTCATCAGAATCGTCATCCGACATATTATCATAAACGTATATTTTTTCACAAAACAGTGAATAATGGTCTAAAGTGTATCTTAATATTTTAGCTTCATTCCAAGCTATTATATGTGCGTGTATTATCATACTTCTATAGGTATTTCTAATTTATTTAACCACATATTAAGAATTTGCTCATTCGTAAATGGTGATACTTCATGTTCGGTTTCTTCATTACCGAAAAATTTAGTTCCAGTTGACCAACATTCGTCTTTAACAAGACATGCCACTTCACCAATTGATGAGTGATAAACCCTACCAATCATATCATACATTTCTTGTTTACTTTCGGTATAACCATATTCAATTATTTTTGGCGACATTAATAATGGTTTAACTTCTTTATTATAATAATGGTCATTACCTACTTTACCAAAAAGATATATTTTAGTACACTTATCTTTTAATGCTCGTTGAATTGAAATATGTGTTTGTTTTCTACTTTCAATACTACCAACAATTCCAGCAACTTTATCAAGTTCTGGTTTATCTTTTTTCTCTAAGATATTTTTTAAATTCGGTATTATTGAATGTGGTCCAGAATATTTACTTAGATTATTTATGTGATAATTAGCATGTTCTTGGTGAAGAAAAATCACTTCATCCCAATATGGATTAACACCACCAACATCAAACCACCACTTTTCATGACAAGCCAATACAACTTTTTTAGCGTTAGGTCTTTCACCTAGTTTAATGAAATGTGTAATTACACTATCTTCTGGGGTTATATTTTTTAAAGCATCAACTGTATATAAAGCACCATTACATTTATTCAAATGATATTGATGTGGTCCAAATAAAATTGTTTCATAGCCCATTTCATTTAATTTATTAGTTAAATTAATTAAAACAACGGTTGAGCCACCTCTTTCGCTATATCCAGTTATTATTTTTATCATTATTTTTGTTTTTGTAATGTATTAGATGGCACATACATTTTTTGCATATAATTAATACTATTAGGCATTTCTTTGAATGCGCTAACTAATTTATTAAAGTCTTTATTAAGAATATCTAAAAAAGCTTTATCTTTAGAAAAAACATGTGATAATTGAATAACCGAATCATTATCAACATATACATTTTTATTGGCCAAAGAACATTTAGTAGCAAAGTCTGATTCATATAAGAATTCTTCATAATCCAACCTAAACCAACCTTGTTTAAGCAAATTATCATAAGTGGTCATAAAACAGAACCCTAAATTACCCAACGGTTCTTTCATAAGACCTTGGGTATATAAATAATAACTATTCATACCTTTTAGGTGATATTTAATTTGAGTTTCATTTTTCTCATTACCAATAAGGGTTACGTGAATACCAGTAGATAAAATAGTTTCATCTCTGTTTAAAACTCTTGGAAATATACATCCAAAATTTTTATCTTTTAGGTAAACAGAAACGAATTTTTTAATTACATTGGTTTTTATGGAAACATCATCTGATAAAAACATAATTAATTCATCATTATCATTTATGAATTCATCATCCCACCTTAATACTGACAAGTTTTTATGTAATGTTTGAAATGAACCTTCGAATATTTTAACATTATCACTTTCCAATTCTTTAATATTTTCAACTTCATCTTCATTAGCAATAATATTAACACTGTAATTATTATAACCACATTGTTTTATTTCCTCTAATCTTTCATTAATTAACCTCTTCTCACCTGAACTTGATATAAAAATCTTTAAGTTAGGTGTTTTCTTTAATTGAATATCCTCTAATATATATTCAGGGGTAACTTTAATTTTATTAGGTAAGTTTGAAGCGAATTTTTCAGCAAATAACTTTCTATTAGAATCCCATTCATCATTTGTTTGACCAATTGATTTATGTGTAACCTTAACTTCAAAAGTAACACCTATTTTAACACCAGCTAAATGATTTCTGAAACAAAAATCAACTTCATAAAAATGGAATCCTTCAACGGTCTCATCAAAATCTTCTTTAATTCTACCCTTGTGTACTGCAAAGAATAAACCATCAACCATTACGGTTTCAATTATTTCCCCAGCAAAGTTTCCAGAATATTTAGATTCTAATGTTTTACCTTGGTAAGAATGTTTAACAATACCAACCATTTTACTTTTATCGGCCCACCATTGACCACTAATATCTAAATCTGTAGTCCCAGCGATACCTAAAATACCATAATCAGTAGTTTCAAAACTCTTTAAAAGTTTTCTACCCCAACCATTCTTATTAAAGATAATATCATCATGACAAAAAACTACAATATCATTTGTAGCTTGTTTTAATCCTCTATTATATGCTTTGGTTAAAGATTCGCCATTATTTATAATTTCGATTACTTCAATCTTATTTGCAAGACCTGAAGTCTTTCTTATGTGGTCGTAATGTTCTCTATTCGACTTTCTTGTACAATATATTACTGTTATCATTTATTTATATCTTATTAATTTCTATTAATTCTTAATAGTAAGTTAAATCTCTTAAAATTTTCCAAATCTTCCATATCCCTAATTAAATCTTCATGGAAGATTTTACGTATCCTTTTGAAAGCTTCAGCGTCATAATCATTAATGAGTTTATCATTTAATTTTTCATCAATTTCAATTAAACGAGTTTTATTAGATTTGATTGAGTCATTAATGAGTTTGATGATTTTTAAATTTTGTTGTAAATGAAATTCATCACTTTCTAACGCATCCATTTTATTTATCTTTTACAAAAATCCCATCAACCATTTTACCAGTTCTTTTTGAGATTACGTTATACGCTGATTCTAAACACTCTTCAATTGTTAATCCTTGCATCTTGGCTTGAATAATAAGAGTTACTAGAATATCACCAATGGCATCTTTTATTTCAAATTTAGTGTTTTTTAACTCACCATTTTCATCAATGAATTCTTCTTCACCAGCATATTGAGCTGTGATGGCATCTGATAATTCTTCAATTTCTTCAACAGTTTTACTATGTTGAGAAAACGGAGTCGCTTTACTCATAATACCCTTATCTTTAGCCCACTTTAATACTTTAATACTTAATTGTTTAAATGTCATATTATTTACCCAATTCCTTTTCTTCTAGAATAGAAATTCTAATAGCTAATTTTAATAGGTCACCAACTGTTGTGTTGTGCCATTCAGCTTTACTATCATCTAATTTATCATAATTAACGATAGCTGAACATTCTTCATCAGTTAATTGAATACCATTTGATAGTGCGTAATAAACTGAACGCTCACCAATATCCATAGATGCTAATTCATTATTGAATGTGTACATTCTACCTTTATTTGTTTTCCACCAATCATTAGTTTCTGGAAGATATAATTTAGCTTTACCTATTCCATGTAATAACCCTACTCTGAATAGAGAAGCTTCACTAACTTTTAGATTATCTGAAAAGTTATTCTTATTGATTAAGAACATATGTTTTGTTACACGCAGCATATGGTCAATTAACCCACCTTCAAAACAATTATGTAAATGTAAGAATGTTGATGCTGGTGCTTTTATAAAATCTTCACCTAAGAATGTTTGTAATTCTGGTGTCGTTGCACCGTATTTTTCTGCTGTTTCTAAATACTTTTTAGTATTTGAGATAATTTTGTCTTTTGTCATTTTATTTATTTTTGCTATTTATTTGTTTATTATTAAAAATCATTTCTTTAAGTCTTTCCAATTCACTTTCTAATGTAACCCCTTTTGGTAATGATTCTCTAAAACTAATTTCATGATTATCCCAACTTTTTTTAATTTCATTTAGATAAAATTTAGTTTCTGGTGATAAACTATCACCTTCTTTGTATTTATAAATTTTATTAGGCTTTGAATTAAAGCGTTTAACTTCATTGAGGGTTTTTATCAATATGAAATTACCATTACCAGCCAAATCAACGTATTCTTCCTTTGTACAATAATTAATATTACCTTTAATTACATGATTAAATAAATCATTAAATCTATCTTTATTTACTTCTAAAAAAGCATATAAAGACTCTTCTTTAGTTAATTTTTCTTTAGTTAATTTTTCTTTAGTAGAAATTTGATAGGTTAACCAATCTTTTATTTTTTTAAAAAAATTCTTCATAATACAAATATACTATTTTTTCTTGTTAAAAACAAGTGTTTTATAATATTCAGCTCTTTCTTTTGTAACTACATCCATGGAGTATTTATCCTTAACGCTATTATAAAGATTTTCACCAAATACTGATATTAATTCTGGGTTTTGAATTAACTTTTTTAAATATTGATACCATTGTTTGTGGTTTCTATGTGAATCGACTAAGAATCCATTTTTAGTTGTGTCTAATTCACCACCTTTCATATAAGCATTTTCGATATCTATAGTATAAGGTCCATAGTTTTGAGCTATTAAAGCTTTTTTATGGAAACCACTCTCAATTACTTTTAATTGACTCTTAACCAAGTTGAATGTGTGTTCGGCCAATGGTGCTAAAGAAATATCAAATAAATTATAATTATTCGCATAACTACTAATTGGTTTAGTCCAAACTCTTCTATAAGGTTCATTCTCAATCCCATCGAATTCTTGTTCAACATATCTTTGTAAATGTTCTTTATATTCTGGACTGATTATTTTATAATCACTGGTAAATATTTTTTCATAATCTACCCAAACAGTCTCATGTGGTTCAATATCCCTTTGTGTTTGTTCACCAGTATCTTTGTTAATCATATTAACCTTACCTCTAATATCAAAACCACATACCACAAATTGCACTTTATCTAATAAATTATCAGATTTTAATTTATCCGCAAGATTATTAAGAAGTTTTAAATCATGTAAATGTGAACTACCCCCAAGCCAACCAATTCTGATTTTATCAGATGGTTCTGGGTTTGAGATAAATTGTGTTTCTGTTGGGTCAATTGCATTAGGTAATACAATTACATTTTTATTAACCTTTGAAATTTCCTTTGCGAAAATTGCTGTAGTGGTTATAATGTTTTGTGCTATTTTTAAATTATTTTTAATTTTAACATCTAACGCATTATTTTTAACAATATGATAAGCTGGATGTTTCATATCAGGTAACCAATAATCATCTAAATCCATTACAGTTATAATACCTAATGAATGTATATGATTTAATAAAGTTTCCATTTGGTCATAATCACCTAAAGTTCTATGATAATGAATAATATCATATTGTTTTAACCATTCATTGTCATTTAACTTTGGTTCGTAATCTATATCTATATGAAATTCATCTGGGAAAAGATTTTCCAAATGTATGTGAGGTTTGGTTGACCTATAATAACTTACTCCAGTTCGGTCACTAGGCACTACTAAAACTTTAATTTTCTTACTCATTTAATTTTTAATTATAAGTAAGTATAATAAATTTTTAAATATAAGTAAATAAAAAATCCCACATTTTTGTGGGATTTTGATATTAATTAGCTGTTTTTGCCTTAACTTTGATTTTTCCTTCTCTTATTAGAGTTGTAATTGTTTTCTTAATTGTATTCTCTGTTAAATTTTTTGTAAATGTCTTTGTCATAAAATCCATTAATGCATCATTAATTTTTTTATCTAATTCAGCTTCAGTTAATGTTATTAACATTTTTCCTTGTGAATTTGTTACAACTGTTTCATTCATTTGTTGCGGAATTTGTTGTTGTGGAATAGCCTGTTGTGGGGTAGATTGTACCATACCTCTAACATCATCCATTGAGAAAGTTGGTCCACCACCACTACCCATTTCCATTTGAGGGATAGGTTGCTCAATCATCAATTTTTTAATTGAATCTGGTAATCTTGAACTTTTAATTTTATCAACACTTGGAGTTCCCATAGGTCTAGCCGCATTTCTTTGTGATACAGCACCATCAGGTAAATTTTCAAGTAATGGTGTTTCACCACTACCCATTCTTGATTGAACTGTTGCGTGGTCCACTTTATAATTTCCACTTTCTACTTTAGCCATGGTTTGTTTTGCCCTCATTAGGTTCGCCATGAAATCTGCTTTCTTATCTGACATATTTACTTTTTATTTATTAAAATTTGATATAGTAACACTACCACCATGACTTAATGTTTTATCATGGGGTTTAAAATCTTCAGCATCACTACCCGCTCTATCTGAAATTGGATTATAGAATTTATATTCTGTTTTTTCAAAATCTGTTATTCTATCTAATCTAAATGTTTTCCAACCACGTCCATTAGGTCCAGATAATTGATACACTCTAATTGCATCATTATTACCGTATGTAGTTCCAAAGTTATAAACTTCACAATATCTTTTCATATTAGCACTACCATCATTCTTACCGTTATCATATGTAATGTTAACAGTATAATGTTTTTCAATGGCATCCATAACCATCTCAATCTCGGTTGCTTCTAATATAACCTTTTTATATAAATTGTAAAGTTTTAACATAAAAATTAATCAATTGTTACTTGACCAATATTTCCACTAGTATCAGGATGAGTATAACCATTTTGGTCATCATATTGATTTGTTGCTAAATTAGCGATTCTACCAGAACCAGCCGCATTAGGAACTCCGTAGATATCGTTGTATCCACCACCATTATAACTGTCAAAGTTTACACCAGTACCTTTACCATTAACTGGAGTTATATCGTCACTCTTAGCTCTTGTATGAATTGCTGAGTAATTATTACTTGCATCCGCACCATTGTAAATGTTTCTTGGTATTAATGATGCTCTTGCTGCAATTGCAGCTTCTTCTAATTTTGATTGTGCCATAATTTATTTATTTATTTTTATTCATATATTCTATTAAATATTTAATAGATTGAATTTCTTTATTATAAGCCTCGTTTTTTCTTTCACTTGACTTATATACTTGCTTACCCGTCATTATATTATCCATAGTACTTCCTTTGGAAAAATCTACCAAACCACCATTAGGGTCTGTTGGGTCTGCGTTATCATTATCTTTTGTATGTGCTTTAATAAATTGGTTTTGCATTCCACCATCCATCTTAGCTTTCTTTTGTTTTTTAATACTTTCAGTATCTTGACTTAATGAATCATCAACCCATTTTCTAGTCATTTTACCACCAATCAGTTTAAACTCATTATCGCTACCATCACCTTTATAATTATCGAAATAATTTTTAAGTCTATTCATTTGAGAATAAGAAACTTGTCTATCAGCTACAATATCTTTGGCTCTTTGAAACCCTTTAGCTTGGTCATCAGATACTTTAATTTGTTTTAGCATTTGATTAATCCTATTAAAGACTTTATCTGGTACCGAATAAGTTTTATATTGTAATTGATTATTTGGCATTTAATTTAGTATTTATGTATTTTACTACAATTTGTGTTTTCTCACTATTTAAGTTGTTATTCACTACTGAATCAACTAAATCAGTTAATTTTCTAGCAACATTAGATGGTAACTCATTAATATCAACAACATCGTTATTATTAAAATCAGTTATTGTTTTATCTGAACTAAGTTGTGGTCCAGTAACATCTTCTAATAAATCTAACATTTTCTTTTTAGCAATATCATAACCAGCGGCAATGTTTATAGAGCCATTTGCGGCACCCGCACGCCCAACACCACCGATATTATATAAATATCTATTAGGTTGAATAGCGGCAGCGGCATGGTCAGCTGAAGTAGCTTGTGGAGCAGTTTCTATCTCACTATTATTTACATTCTTTTCATCACCTGAAATTCCAGCACCCATTCCGTTAACGAATTCTTCTAACTCTTCAACTTCTTCTAACTCTTCTATTTCATTATCAATCTCATCATTAACCTTAACCTTTGATTCATATTTTGAAATATCTTTTTTCTTTAATGTTTGCATAAGTAGCTTTTTATATAAATATAAGTGAAAACATTAATATTTATATAAAAACATATATTTATGCCTTTTGTTACAAAAGTAGATTATTCTGATAATAGACAAATAAAACAATTTCAATTAACCAACACTAACCTTTCTGGTACAACAGTATTTGGAATGGACTATAGTGGCTTAACTGGTGGGGTTAACGCAAGTAGTGTTGTAGTAACAGGTACATACGCTAATATTATATCAACATTTTCAGGGAATTCAACTACTACCACCTTCTTTTTTGGACAACCAGAAATGGTTCCAGGTGTTATAACATTAGAACCTATAACTAGTGCTAATAGTGGTGACACCCAAGTTGGTATAGGATATGAAGGTATTAACCCTACAATTATTGATGGAAATACTGTTTATGGTGCTTACACTGGCTCCACGTTTGATTTAACAGTTACTTCAATTGAAGAAATTGGTGTTGACGAATGGACTGGGATAACAAATTCAATAACCGTAACATTATTAAGTGGCTCGTCATCTGATTTTATTGATAGAACAATATGGGTTGATGTAAAAGGTATAACTAGAACAAAACGTTTAATATTAACAGATGAATTAGATAATGGTGACGGTAATTCAACTGTTTTAGGTAGAGATTTAGAAGGTAATGTCGTAGGAATACAATTAAGTGGATTGACTGGTACAACTGGTGTAAGTAGCGATGATTATACAACTGGTGCTACATTTAATAATACAACAGGAATTATTGGATTTACTAGATTATCAGGTGGTACATATAATGTTGATATTGGAATCACTTCAGGAGATACAACCAATTGGAATTCAGCTTACGGTGATACTATAACTGGAATGACTGTCACTGGGTCAGCAACCAAAACTATTACCCTTTTTCAAACTGATGGTGGTACGATAACTGCAAACTTTACTGATAATATAGGTGGAGTAGGTGGTTCTGGTGATGTGGTAACTGGTATGACATTTAATACGGGTAATGGTATACTAACTCTCACAACATTATCTGGTGATACAATTACGGAAGATTTGGATGGAAGATATTTAACTGGTAGTACCGAAGATTCTGGTACAACTATATTATCTTTAGATAATCCAATTGGGACATATTATGATATGGCAAGTGCAAATTCTGCAACTGGTTATACATTAAGTAATCAAGTATTAGGTGGTTGGGCTAAAGTATTAATCAACGCACCAAGTGAACCATCCGTAACTGGTGCAACACAAGAAGTTGGAAGTACCTTTATTGATAATACAGATATGTATCTAGTTGCATATCATGATGGGGTTATTGATAAATATTATTTTATTTTAAAGACTGGTGCAACGAGTGGTACAACAGATACAGATGATTATGTAACTGGTGGTACATTTAATACATTAACTGGTGATTTAACTTTAACAAGATTATCAGGCGGTACAGTTATAACTAATTTAGATGATAGATATTCATTAACTGGTCATACTCACCCTGAATATCTTACTGGATTCACTCAAACTGATGATTATGTAACTGGTGCAACATTTAACACTGGTGATGGTATATTAGAGTTTACAAGATTATCAGGTGGTACATTCAACGTAGATTTAGATGATAGATATAGCCTTACTGGACATACTCATTCTGAATATCTTACTGGATTCACTCAAACTGATGATTACCTAACGGGACATACATTTAATACAACAACTGGACTATTCGAATCAACGTTACAATCAGGTTCAACTGTTTCGGTTAATCTTGATGGTAGATATTCATTAACTGGTCACACTCATTCTGAATATCTTACTGGTTATACTGATACATTTGTTACTGGAAGTACATTTAATACTGGTGATGGTATTCTTGAGTTCACCAACACATCAGGTGGTACATTCAATGTAGATTTAGATGGTAGGTATCTTACAGGCTTCACCGAAACACCAAATACAGACGATTATCTTACAGGTCATACATTTAATACAACAACAGGGTTATTTGAGAGTACTCTACAATCAGGTTCAACAGTTTCAGTTAATTTAGATGGTAGGTATTTAGAAATATCGGCTTATACTGATAATTATGTAACTGGATTTACATATTCTTCAACTGGAAATACATTCACTATTCAGAGAAATAACGCTTTGAATGATTTGGATGTTGAAGTTAATACCTTTAGTGGTCTTACTATAACTAACGAATTATCTGCTTATAATGTTTCAGCAACAACAATCAATCCAGTTGATTTTATACAATTTAATACTGGTTATACTGGAAATACCGTTGTCGAAGGGCGAATGTATTGGAGTGAAGATGACCAAACGATTGTTCTGGGCATGCACACCGCCAATGGAGATGTCTTACAACAAATAGGTCAAGAATTATATTATCTTATTAAAAATCAAAGTGGTTCTACAATAAATGATGGTAGGGTTGTTAGAGCTGCTGGCACATTGGGTTCTAGTGGTAGAATTTTAGGTGAGTATATGATTGCTGACGGTAGTATTGAAGAAAAGTATACGTTAGGGGTTGCAACACAAGATATACCAAATGGAGAAGATGGTTATGTTACTGAATTTGGTGTTGTTAGAGGTATTGATACGACTGGTTCACCTTATGGTGAAACTTGGAATGACGGAGATGTATTATGGGTTTCCGCAACAATTGCTGGTGGTTTGACTAATGTTGAACCTATAGGACCTAATTTAAAAATAGAAATTGCTATAGTTGTTCATAGTGACGCTAACGGTAGTATTTTTGTTAGACCAAATAGATACCCACATTTTCACGATTTACAAGAAGCGACTTGGAGTGGTGGTACTGAAAGTAATTTAGATATTATACAATGGAATGATAACCTTTCAGGTTGGACTATCACAAGTAACCCTACTTTTAATTCTATTTCAGCAACAACAATTAGTGGTGATACAATATATAGCGGTGGTACTAACTTAATAGAAATAATAAATAATTCTAATACAGATGATTTTACAACTGGCGCAACTTGGAGTTCGGGAACTGAAATAATAGAATTTACTAGACTATCAGGTGGAACATATAATGTAGACCTTTCAAATACATATTCATTAACTGGTCATACTCACCCTGAATATCTTACTGGATTCACTCAAACTGATGATTATTTAACTGGTCATACATTTAATACATCAACTGGATTATTTGAAAGTACATTACAGAGTGGTTCAACAGTTTCAGTTAATTTAGATGGAAGATATTCATTAACTGGTCATACTCACCCTGAATATCTTACTGGATTCACTCAAACTGATGATTATGTAACTGGAAGTACATTTAATACTGGTAATGGTATATTAGAGTTTACAAGAATAAGTGGTGGTACGTTTAATGTTGATTTGGATGGAAGATATTTAACTGGAAGTACCGAAGATTCAGGTACAACTGTCTTATCACTACATAATCCAGTTGGTACATATTATGATATGGTAAGTGCGAATTCTGCAACTGGATATACAATCAGTAATGAAGTGTTGGGTGGTTGGGCTAAAGTATTAATTAATGCTAGTGCTGAACCTACGGTTTCTGGTGCTACCAAAGAATCAAGTATTGAATTTGTATCAGGTGATGATATGTATTTAATTGCATATAATAACGGTGTTGGTAATAAATTTTATATTTTACCTACCACTGGAACCACAAGTGGTGGTACGGGTGGGTCGTTTGATGATGATTATGTTACTGGAAGTACATTTAATACTGGTGATGGTATTCTAGAATTCACAAGAATATCAGGTGGTACATTCAATGTTGATTTGGATGGGAGATATTCATTAACTGGCCATACTCACCCACAATATCTTACTGGATTCACTCAAACTGATGATTATGTAACTGGAAGTACATTTAACACTGGGACAGGTGATTTAACTCTAATAAGATTATCAGGTGGGACAATTGTCACTAATTTAGATGATAGGTATTCATTAACTGGCCATACTCATGACATATCTGAAATAAGTGGTTATACTGATACATTTGTAACTGGAAGTACATTTAATACAACTAATGGAATTCTTGAGTTCACCAACACATCAGGTGGTACATTCAATGTTGATTTAGATAATAGATATAGTCTCACAGGTCATACTCACGATTTAATTAGTAGAACTGTTGTGGTTGATGCCTCTAATTTAGGTAATAGTGGGACTACTAAATCAAAAGTAATTAATTATATTAATTCTTTAGGATATAATAAACAAACAGATAATCCAGACTTATGGTTTAAAGTAAATCCAAATTATCTAATAAATGCTAATTTAACATTTGATGTTTCTGGTGAACCTTTAGGTTTAACTGTTTCTAGTGGTGGTACAATTTTATATATTAGTAGACATAACTCATCATTGGTTCAATATAATTTAAGTACACCTTGGGATGTGTCAACCGCAGTTCAGAACACTACCAATGCTACTTTAGGTCAAGGTGGTGGGTTACATATAACTTCAGATGGTATGCATATAGTATTTTCCAATGGTGATATTACCAGTGGTGATACTACAGTATATTTAATGACTTCTCCACATGATTTAACTACTTTATCTGCTATAAGTACAACAGCACTTAGTGCATTTACTGGTGGGGCCCTTAAAGAATTATATATCACTGATGATGGTTTAGAATTTTATGCTAAAGCAAATACAGAGCTTATACATTATACATTATCAACTCCGTGGGATATTACTACCGCAACTGAAACTGATTCATGGACTAAATCTATAAATCATGGATTTACTTTTAATTCAGATTTAACTAAAGTTTATATAACTCAAAATGGGGATATTTTAGAAGTATATCCATTATCAAGTGCTGGTGATTTATCTACAGTTGGTTCACTTGAAAAGTCTATTGATTTGACTTCAGTTATCTCTGGCAATTTTAAAAAAATATTTTTATCACCAAATAATAAAAAACTTATTATCACAAGTTATTTAGAATCTCCAGATGTTATTACCCTTACATTAAATGTTGCAGATGAAATTGGCTCAATTTATGAAACTGATAATCCTGATTTAGTTATTGGTGACTCTTATTATAGATTAATTAATTTTAGTGATGGTATAGTTTCTGGAGTAACAAATGATGACCTTGAAGAAATTGTAAATGGATTATCCACAAGTTTCTATGATTTAGATAATATCCCAGCATTATCCGATAATTATTTAACTGGTCATACATTTAATACAGCCACTGGTTTATTTGAATCAACTTTACAAAGTGGTGGAACTGTTTCAGTTAATCTTGATGGTAGATATTTACAAATTACTGGTAGTACTGGGGATGATTACCTTACAGGTGGTACATTTAATACATTAACAGGTGATTTAGATTTAACACTTCAAAGTGGTTCAACTGTTACGATTAATCTAGATGATAGATATTCATTAACTGGTCATACACACCCTGAATATATTACTGGAAGTACCACAGGAACTGATGATTACCTAACTGGTCATACATTTAATACATCAACTGGATTATTTGAAAGTACATTACAGAGTGGTTCAACAGTTTCGGTTAATTTAGATGGAAGATACTTACTTTTATCCGCAACAACTGGTCAAGCTGCCTTAATATTCTCACCAACTGGAAATACAACAGGTATAATAAAAAGTGGAAGGACTGAAGCTAATTATGGTGATATTGGGTTAGAGGCTGTAGATTTAAGTAATTCTATAACTCTTTCAGGGGTTTATGGTGCCACTGGGGACTATTCATTGGCAAGTGGGGACCGCTCAACAGCTTCTGGGTTTGCTTCAGTTGCTTTAGGAAATGGTCCAACATCTACTGGAACATCAGCAACATCATTTGGGTTTTTAACTAATTCTTGGGGAAATGCTTCATTTGTAGGTGGATATTATTCATCTGCAAAAGGTGATTATTCAACTGCTTTTGGTTCTTTCAATAATGCGTTAGGGACTAATTCCACAGCTTTTGGTAATGCCACAACTGCGAATGGTTTATCTTCAATGGCATGGGGTAGTGCCACTAGTGCAAACGCTAGTTATTCAACTGCTTTTGGTGGTGATTCTGTTATTGCAAATGGTCAGTATTCAACAGCTAGTGGTAGGCATAATATAGCACCATCATATGGTGAAACAAATATTGGTTTATTTTCAACAACTGGAAATACGATTGGAAATCCTAGTTCATGGGTTGGTGCAGATAGAATATTTAATGTGGGTAATGGCATAAATACTGGGTTACGTAGTGATGCTCTAACTATATTAAAATATGGTGATGTAATTGCTCCTAGTTTAAGTATTGGTATAATAAATTCAGCTGACACAAGGGTATTAATTACAAAGGAATATGCTGATGCAAATTATTCAGGTGGAACTGGTGGTAGTAGTGACGATGATTATCTAACTGGTGGGACATTTAATGATTTAACTGGTGATTTAACTCTTAGTAGACTTTCAGGTGGAACAGTTGTCACTAATTTAGATAATAGATATCACCCTATTCATTTACCTATAACCCAAGCATCACATGGATTTAATATTGCAGATGCTGTTAGACTTGATGGTTCAACTTGGGTTTTGGCTATCGCTGATTCACCAGAAAATTCTGGAACATTAGGGTTAGTATCTGCTAGTGCTGATACCAATAACTTTACAATACAAACAAGTGGTGTATTTAGTGGTGGAACGTGGACTAGTGGCACTGATTATTTTTTAAGTAATACTGTAAGTGGTTCTGTTGTAACTGAACCAACTTATTTACTTAATGAAGTTAGACAATATATTGGTACTGCATTAAGTACTACTGAATTATTATTAGAGGTCGATTTAGGTGATGAGATTGTTGAGGATTTAGATAATTATATAGAAAATTTAAATGTGGTTAGTCCCCATAATATTAATTGGTATTATGAAACACATCGAATATCGTTGAGTGGAAATACTACGTTGACTGATTCTAATTTACCAACTTCAGGTGTCTATAGTAAAGCAATTACTCTATACGTTGATGGTGATTTTACTTTAACATTACCAGCGGCTTGGCAAACTTATGTGACTGGAACATATGATGGTACAACAATAAATCAAATTGTGGTAGAATATATAAAATCAGGTTTATACTGGGTTGATATTAATAGAGCAGACTAATGAGAAAGAAACCCTTTTTTAATGGAAATCCACTACCTAATACATTTATTGGGGGTGTTGGTGCGTCATCTGTTACAAGTACAACAGCTTTGGCTAGTAAATTATCAATATTATCACATCAAATAAAAAATTTTAAAATTGATAATAATAATAATGTTTCTTGCTACATAAACAGAAATTATTCAATCAATAGCACTGCATGGTCAACAGATTCTATCATAACATATTATATAGATATAGGTGGGAATTGCACATATTTAAACACATTTGCATTTCAAAATGCTTTTAACCCAGCCACACGTAAAACATTGATATTTCCAAATGTAACTGGATGTGATGTTAGAATTGTTTCAGGTGGTGGGGCTGGAACAAGAAATAAATTAGGTATTATATGTCTACCACAATTAGAACCAATAGGTGGTTCTGGGACAACAAATGATAATAATTTTAGTTGGGCAGATTTCTTCTATAACGTATATGTTCATTCGGGAAATACAATAAATAATGCTGGTGGTGTTGACGCTGATATTAGTAGTCCAATATCTTCTAATATTGGGACTTATATTAAGTATTCAGATAATCTCGATAAACCAAGTGGTGCAACAGGGCTATATACTGTAAGCGCAACCACAAGTTCTATAGAATTAGCGTGGAATTCCGTTACACATACTAATATTATTGATTATTATGTGGTATTTGGTGATGGAGTGATAAAAGGGACCCCAAATTCATCAACATCACTTAATGTAACTGGATTATCATCAGGTACAACGTATGAGTTTAAAATATTGGTTATAGATGAAATGGGTAATAATAGTAATTTTAGTAATGTTTATAGTGGAAGTACGTTATAATAAAATTTAAAAACATATTTATAGTTAATGAGAGCTAATAATAGAAATATATTTGTTGAGATTGATAGTGCTGGTGGTGATTATGTAACTTCTGGTGATTTTAATACAGCTACTGGTGACGTAACCTTAACAAGATTATCAGGTGGAACTGTAGTTTATAACTTGGATAATAGATATAGTCTTACGGGACATACACATGATATATCTGAAATAACTGGGTTTACTCAAACTGATGATTATTTAACTGGTCATACATTTAATACATCAACTGGACTATTTGAATCAGCATTGCAATCAGGTTCAACTATTTCAGTTAATTTAGATGGAAGATACTTACATTTATCCGCAACAACTGCTCAAGCTGCATTAATATACTCACCAACTGGAAATACAACAGGTATAATAAAAAGTGGAAGGACTGAAGCTAATTATGGTCCTGTAGGGTCTGGTGCATTTGATTTATCTAATTCTTTTTTACCATCATCTACTGTAGGTGCAACAGGTAGTAATTCATTTGCATTAAATTTTCAGACAACTGCAAGTGGTCAAGGTTCAACTGCAAGTGGTTTTAAAGCAATTGCTTCAGGTTCTTATTCAACTGCTAGTGGTTATGAAACAATTGCTTCAGGAGATTATTCAACTGCTTTTGGTAGAAGTACAACTGCAAACGTTAATGATTCAACTGCTTGGGGTGTTGGCACAACTGCATCAGGGCTCTACTCAACTGCATGGGGTCAAAACACAACTGCAAGTGGGGACCGCTCAACAGCATGGGGTAGAGATGCAACTGCAACTATTGGATATGCAACTGCTTGGGGTAGAAATACGACTGCAAGTGCTGGTGCTGCAACTGCATGGGGTAGATTTACAACTGCATCAGGTTCTTATTCAACTGCATGGGGTTATAATAACACAGCACCTTCATATGGTGAAACAAATATTGGTTTATTTTCAACAACTGGAAATACCGTTGGACAACAATTTTCTTGGGATGGTGCTGATAGAATATTCAATGTAGGTAACGGAACAGGAGTTGGCTCACGTAGTGATGCTTTAACTATATTAAAATTTGGTGATGTAATTGCACCATCATTATCAATTGGTATAATAAATTCATCTGACGCAAGGGTATTAATTACGAAGGAATATGCTGATGCAAATTATTCAGGTGGAACTAATACAGATGATTATGTAACTGGTCATACATTTAATACAAGTACTGGTTTATTTGAATCGACATTACAATCAGGTTCAACTGTTTCAGTTAATTTAGATGGTAGGTATAGTCTCACGGGGCATACACATGTAGAATATCTTACTGGTTATACTGATACTAACGATTATGTAACTGGTGGCACATTTAACACTGGGACAGGTAATTTAACTCTAACAAGATTATCTGGTGGAACTGTTGTGACCAATTTAGACAATAGGTATAGTGTTACAGGTCATACTCACTCACAATATCTTACTGGATTCACTCAAACTGATGATTATGTAACTGGAAGTACATTTAACACTGGGACAGGTGATTTAACTCTAATAAGATTATCAGGTGGAACAATTGTCACTAATTTAGATGATAGGTATTCATTAACTGGCCACACTCATGACATATCTGAAATAAGTGGTTATACTGATACATTTGTAACTGGTCATACATTTAATACAGCCACTGGTTTATTTGAATCAACTTTACAAAGTGGTGGAACTGTTTCAGTTAATCTTGATGGTAGATATTTACAAATTACTGGTAGTACTGGGGATGATTATCTTACTGGTGGGACATTTAATGATTTAACTGGTGATTTAACCCTTGATTTATTATCAGGGAATACAGTAAATGTCAACCTAGATGGAAGATATTTAACTGGATTTACCGAATCACCAAGTCAAGCTGCCTTAATATTCTCACCAACTGGAAATACAACAGGTATAATAAAAAGTGGAAGGACTGAAGCTAATTATGGTCCTGTAGGGATAAGGGCTATAGATTTAACTAATTCATTGACAGCATCAGCCACAAGAGGCGCAACAGGTCAAGAATCAATGGCTTGGGGTAGAAATACGACTGCAAGTGGTGACTATTCAACCACTTGGGGTTCTAACACAACTGCTAGTGGTGATACAACAACCGCTTGGGGTAGAAGTAATTTAGCTGGAGGTGATTGGTCAACCGCTTGGGGTCAAGGAAATAGAGTTTTATCCATTGGTGAAACGGCATTAGGTTTATATGGAAGTGAAGTCTCTGGTAATGGAACTACTTGGGTTGGTGCAGATAGAATATTTAATGTGGGTAATGGCATAAATACTGGGTTACGTAGTGATGCTCTAACTATATTAAAATATGGTGATGTAATTGCTCCTAGTTTAAGTATTGGTATAATAAATTCAGCTGACACAAGGGTATTGATTACAAAGGAATATGCTGATGCAAATTATTCAGGTGGAACTGGTGGTACTGGTTCAGGAATTACTTGGACTGCTGTAACTTCAAATACAACTTGTTCTTTTGATACTGGTTACATTGCTAATTCAGGTTCGTTAATAACATTCACATTACCAGTAAGCAATAATTTAAAAACAATTAGAGTTACTGGTAAAGGTACTGGTGGTTGGCAAGTCGATGTACCTTCTGGGTGGACTATAAACTTTGCTAGTATAGCTGTAACTGATAATTTACAATCTAACGATTCATCTGATTCCATAGAACTATTAGGTTTAGGAGATGATGAATATCAAGTAATATCGTCAATTGGTAATATTACTTTTAATAATCTTTAATTAAATAACTAATAAGTTATATTTATAAATAAATAATAAAATGGAACACACAATTAACATAAATCAAAGGTATAAAGTAGAATGCTTTGATAAAGATGGAAATGAAAAATGGGAGGAAACTTTCGATAATTTAGTTGTAACTGCTGGTAGAAACCAATATTTAGACGCAACGCTTAAAACGGGTGACGCATCTCCAGCATGGTATGTTGGTTTAAAAGGAACTGGTGCACCTGTAGCTGGAGATACTATGGCATCTCATGGCGGTTGGACGACACTAACACCATACTCAAATGCAACAAACCCAGTCTATACACCAGGTACAATAGCTTCTGGTAGTGTTGATAATGACGCTTCTAAAGCTGTATTTAATATTAACGCAACATCAACGATATTTGGTGCGTTTTTAAGTGATAATAGTACTAAAGGTGGGGCTACTGGTATCTTATTAGGTGCTGGAGATTTTGCATCATCAAGAGCTGTTTTAGATGGAGATACTTTAAATGTAACTGTAACCTGTTCAATAACATCATCTTAATAAAATAACGCTTTATGGCCCAGTTTGGTAGACCTATATCTGATTTACAGAATACTAGCATAACTGGTGGATTTGGTGCAATTGATGAAACTAGTGCTAGTGATGCTGACTTTTTATACAGTGCTGATAATACGGATACTGTATACGAGTGTGGGTTAACTTCAACGTTAGCTGACCCAGTAACTGGTGCAAGCCACACATTTAGATATAGAATTGCTGAAAGTGACGGTGGAGTTTTAGGTGATGGGGCTGGAAATGGAACTATAACTGTAGCAGTTTCATTACGTCAAGGTGCAACTGTTATTGCAACAGATACAACTAGAAATTGTACCAATGCTTGGACCACACATACATTAACAATAACCACAGGTGAGGCTGATAATATAACTGATTATACCGACTTACGTTTGTATTTTGATATAGTAGGTTCAATGGGTGGTTCTCCAGGTGGTAGGCGTGGTGCTGGGATATCTTGGGGTGAATTAGAAATACCTGACAGACCAGAAATATTTGAAACTGTTACATTATCAGCTGGTAGTGATACTACAACTGCGGCTATTTTAACAGCAAACACTTCGACAACTTTAACTTCAGATAATACAATAGATGATACAGGTGGTAAAGATGTAAGTGATTTAACTACATTAAGTGGTGATTCAACATTAACAACATCATACTTATTAACAGTTGATAGGTCTGTTACGTTAAGTACAGATAATACAATAAGTGATTCTGCAATTCATGAAATGCTAGATAGTGTATCGTTAAATTCAGATAATTCAGTTTCTGACAGTAATTTAACTCTATTTAATAATATTACCACAGAAACTATTGATATTTCAGATGATTTTCAAGGTAGTCAAAATTTTGATAGAAGTATTATATTAACTTCCGACCATTTATTGGATTCTGAAGCAATTATTAGTAGTACATATAATGAAAGTATAGAATTAAATTCAGAACACATATTACAATCATTAATTAGAAAAACAGATAAATTAACTATTATTAATATAGGTAAAATAACAGGAATAGGTAAAATAACAGGGTTATAATGAGAATAAATTCAATAGGGTCGCATTTTGAAAATATATTAAGTGGTTTTACATTTGGTACTCAAACAGAACAATTAACTGTTACTGGTGGAGATATTGATTTTGAAGCGGCAGCAATACCTGGTTTTGAATATACATTCCCTGAAAAATCTGGCGAAGTTGCTTTAACATCTGATATCAATTATTTAACTGGCACCACATTTAATACTGGTACAGGTGTATTGAGTTTGAGTATGTTAACTGGTAACACCTTTAATGTTGATTTAGATGGAAGATACCTTGAAGAATCCATTTTTAACACATATACTGGTTCGACAACTGGTACTGATGATTATACAACTGGTGCCACATTTAACGACATTAATGGGGTTATTGAATTCACTAGATTATCTGGTGGAACATTTAATGTTGATATCGATGGTAGATACTTACCTACATCAGCTTATACAGATAGTAACGTGTTTGTTACTGGAAGTACATTTAATACGGGTAATGGTATATTAGAATTCACCAATACATCAGGTGGTACATTCAATGTTGATTTAGATGGAAGGTACCTTGAATCTCACCCAATTATAACTGCCGCATCAAGTAGTGATAACTCAGGTAGAACTTATATTCAAGATTTATTAGTTGATGAATTTGGTCACGTAACTGGAATAACTACTTCTACAGAAACAGTTGTTGATACAAATACCACATATACTACTAGTGCTGTTGATTCTGGTGCTAACGCTATTATTAGGTTAACTGGTAGTGATGCATCAACAGATGATATCACATTGGTTGCTGGTTCTAATATGACAATTACACCATCTGGTGATAATATTACCTTAGCGGCAACTAATACAACTTATGGTACGGCAACGTCCACTGTTCAAGGTCTTATTGAGTTATTTAGTGATACTGTTCAAACCGTTGCATCTAATTCAGTTACCACAACTGCTAGTAGAACATATGGATTACAATTAAATTCTTCAGGACAAGCAGTTATTAATGTACCTTGGACAGATACTCAAAATACTTATACTGCTACACTTACTGCTGGTACTGGATTAGCTGGTACGACATATAATCCTAGTACGAGTACCACATTTAGTTTAGATTTTTCAGAATTAACTGTTGGTGGAACTTTAATTGCTACTGATTATTTAATAGCCGAAAATGGTGGGGTTGAAAATAGGCAATTAATAAGTTCAATTCCATTATCTATTTTTAATAATGATTCTGCTTGGACTAGTAACGCTGGTACTGTAACATCTGTTACTGCTGGTGCTGGTATGACACAAACTGGTACATCAACTATTAACCCAACATTAAATGTAATTGGTGGCACTGGAATAACAGCAAATGCAAATGACATACAATTAGATTATACTGGCACTGATAACTTTATTGATAGCGCAACGAATTTAGAAGGTACTCCAATAGCTTCTAGTGATACAATTATTTACCATGATGCTACTGATAATAATATAAAAAAAGGATTTGTTAGTGATTTACCATTTACCACACCTACTGACTTGAACAGTTATTTACTTAATACAACCGATACACTTACAGGTGTATTAACAGTTACTAGTGATATAGAAACTGGTGGTGATGTAAAATTAAATAGTAATAATAGGATAATACTTGATGGTGAATCAGATGAATTTGCATTTATAGTAAATGATTTAGCTAACACTTACGGTAAAGGTGCATCAGAAATAATAATTGCATCTACTGGTAATGGATTCCACTTTGTAGAAGGTGAAACCCTAGCTTACCAAGATGTAACTGCATCAGCTTTCATAACAGATGCTGGTACTGCCTCACAATTTGTTAAAGGTAATGGTACTTTAGATTCTAATACCTATTTAACATCATTTGATATAACAACTCAAACAGAC